>Ga0247829_10000048_pt1 | contig 29241 bp, 18 predicted proteins | sample 12C_Control_Day4_FD_207765 | JGI IMG/M metagenome (GOLD analysis project Ga0247829, IMG submission 207765) | Soil microbial communities from agricultural site in Penn Yan, New York, United States - 12C_Control_Day4 | ecosystem: Environmental > Terrestrial > Soil > Agricultural land | place... | reverse complement strand
ATGTTGGGCCGGTCGGTGGCGATCAAAATCCTCCAGCGGCGGCACCGCTCGCACCCCCACGTCGCCGCTCGCTTCCTCGAGGAAGCCCGCATCGCCGGCGGCCTCCAGCACCCCGGCGTCCCCCCCATCCACGACATCGGCACCGCGCCCGACGGTCGCCCGTACCTGGTCATGCGACTGATCGAAGGCTCCACGCTGGCGGAGTTGCTCCGCCAGCGGCCGGACCCGTCGCACGACCTGCCCCGGTTCCTGAAGGTCTTCGAGCAGGTGGCCCAGACCGTCGCCTACGCCCACAGCCGGGGGGTGTTGCACCGGGACCTGAAGCCGCAAAACGTCATGAGCGGCGCGTTCGGCGAAGTTCAGGTCATGGACTGGGGGCTCGCGCGGCTCGGAGCCGGGGGTCGGGAGACGGGGGCCGGCACGGAACCGGACGGGATCGCCGTGCCCCGCACTGGAATCCGCGAGACGACGCAAGCCGGGACGGTGATCGGGACGCCGGCATACATGGCCCCCGAGCAGGCCCGCGGCGAGACCGACCGCCTCGACGCGCGGGCGGACGTGTTCGGCCTCGGCGCCATCCTCTGCGAGATCCTCACGGGCCGTCCCCCGTTCGCCGGCGAACATCCGCTCGAAGAGGCACGGCGCGGCGACGTGGCGGACGCGCTGCGGCGGCTGGACGCGACCGCGTGCGACCCGGAACTGGCCGACCTCGCCCGGCGGTGTCTCGACCCCGACCCGGCGCGGCGGCCACCGGACGGACAAGCCGTCGCGGCCGCGGTCGGGGCCTACCTCGCGGGGGTCCAGGAGCGTCTCCAGCAGACGGAACTGGCCGCGGCCAGGGCCGCCGCGGTGCGGAAGCAGCGCCGGCTCGTCCGCGGGCTGGGCACCCTCGCGGCCCTCCTGATCGTGGTCGGTCTGTCGGCCGTGCTGGCCGTACAGGCGCGGGCGAACGCGCACCTGGCCGAGAAGAACGACGAACTGGCCATGGCCAACGACCGCGAACGGCATCGGTTCAATCTGGCGCTGGACGCGATCGGGCTGTTCCACGGGGAACTGAGCCAGGACCTGATCCTCAAGGAGGCGCAGTTCAAACCACTGCGGACGAAACTGCTCGGCGGGGCGACCGACTTCTACACGCGAATGGAAAGCCAGATCGCGGACCAGGACGACCCGGCCTCCCAGGCGGCGCTCGCGCGGGTGTATTCCCAACTGGGCGAGTTACACACCACACTCGGCAACCTCCCGGCGGCGGCGGACTCACACGACAAGGCCCTGACGATCCGGCGACGACTCGCGGCGGCCCCGGGCGCCGACCGGGAGGCCCGGCTGGCTGTGGCGGACGAGCTCCTGTCCGTGGGGAACGTCCAACGGCAGCTCAATACTGCCGGCATCGCCGCGTCCGAAGCACCGTTCGGCGAAGCGCTGGCCGTGGCCGGGGCGGTCGAAGCCGACCTGGGCGAGACGTTCGAAAGCCGATACCTCGTCTCAACCGTGTTCTATCTGCGGGCGGCGAACGCCCTGAACATGGCTCGGGCGAAGGAAGCAGTGGAGATGTGCCGGCAGGCCGTGGCCATCCTGGAGCCACTCCGCGAGACCCACCCGAAAGACCCCAAACTGTTGCGACGACTGGAGAACATACACGTCCAGATCGGCAGCAGCTTGTCGGACATCGCCGGTTCCCGGCGGCACAAGCGACAGGCCCTGGGGTACTCCCTGACCCTACGGGAATTGGACCCGCTCAATCTCGACAACCGGCGGGACGTGGCCCACTGTCACATGGCCTTGAGCATTACGAATGAATCCGCCGCGGTTCCGCCGGAGGTGGCCATCGCGCACGCCGACGAGGGACGCCAACTCGCCGCCGAACTCACCGCCGAGTACCCGGCGGTTCCCGAATTCCGGCGGGTACTCGCGTGGTGCTATTACAACGCCGGCCGCCAACATGTGCTGATGAACCGACCGGCCGACGCGCGAGCGGTGTTCGAAGCCGCCCGCGACCATTTTCAGCAGTTGTGGGCGACCGGTGACGTGATGTACCTCAACCGACTCGCCCTGACGCGGATACGCCTTGCGGGCCTCGACCGGGACGACGGCCGCCTGGAACCCGCCCTCCAGGGGGGGAAGCAAGCCGAGTGGGAAATGGAAGAGGTGGTCCGGAGGGCTCCGAGCGACGTTCACCGGGCACTCCTCGCGTTCATCGTCCGTCGCATCGGTCTCGTCCACCTCGCCGCAGGCCGCACCCCGGAGGCCGTCGCCGAAACCCGCCGCGCCCAAGCAATCCTGGCGCAGGTCTGGGTGAAGTTGACTCACTACCACGACATGCGGGTCGAACTGGCGGCCTGCCACGCGACGCTGTCCGGTCTCGCCGGGAAACCCGGCTCGGGCGTCCCGGCGGCCGACAAACAACCCGAAGCGGACGAGGCGATGAAGCTGCTTAACACCAACACGAGCGACTACTACCCCCACCCCCGCTTACTGACCGGCGACCCCGCGTTCGACTCGCTCCGCGACCGGCCGGACTTCCAGAAGTTCATCCGGGACGGTGAAGTGATCGCCGAGAAAGCCCGGAAGGACATTGCCCGATAAGTACCCGGTTCCGTATGGCCGAACAGGGCGATCGTGCGACCGGCCTTGCCGGCGAGTTACAGGGCCACCTTTCGCCGGCCACCTCGAACTCGGATAATCTCGCTCGCGGCCGCGGCCCAAGGCACCATTTGGCCGCGGCCGTTGGCGTGGCTGATGCTCGACGGCGAGTGGTGGCCGTGGGTGTATTTGAACCCGATCTACGTCCGGTGAGGGCGACCGCCTTCCCTTGAGACGGTTACCGTTTGGTGTCGCGACCCCCTCGGGCGAAGAATAGGACAGCCACCCCGAGGAGCGCCATGAAGCCCCTGTCCGATGTCCCGTTCTCGGTCCTCGACCTGGCCCCGATCCTGCTGGGCGGCACCGCGGCCGAGTCGTTCCGGAACACCCTCGACCTGGCCCGGCACGCCGAGCGGTGGGGATACCACCGGTACTGGCTGGCCGAGCACCACGGCATCCCGGGCGTCGCCAGCGCGGCGACCGCGGTGCTGATCGGTCACGTGGCTGGCGGGACGTCCCGGATCCGGGTCGGGTCCGGCGGGATCATGCTGCCGAACCACGCCCCGCTGGTGATCGCAGAGCAGTTCGGGACGCTGGAATCCCTTTACCCGGGCCGGATCGACCTCGGCATCGGCCGCGCCCCCGGCGGGGATGTGCGGACCGCCCGCGCCCTCCGCCGTCACATGACCGGCGGCGCGGACACCTTCCCGGAGGATCTCGAAGAGTTGCGCGGATACTTCCGCCCCGGCGGCCCGGGCAACGGGGTCCACGCCGTGCCCGGCGAGGGGCTGGACGTTCCGGTCTGGCTGCTCGGGTCAAGCGACTACTCCGCCCGGCTGGCGGCCGAGCTGGGGCTGCCGTTCGCGTTCGCCTCCCACTTCGCGCCCGACCGCCTGTACGAGGCCCTGGCCCTGTACCGCCGGCACTTCGAGCCGTCGGATTCGCTGGTCGGGCCGTGGGCGATGGTCGGGGTCAACGCGGTCGCGGCCGACACGGACGAGGAGGCCCGGCGGCTGTTCACGTCGGTGCAGCAGCAGTTCCTGAACCTGGTCCAGGGCAGCCCGGGTCTGCTCCCGCCGCCGGTCGAGTCGATGGACGATCTGTGGTCGCCGGTGGAGCGGGCGCACGTCGAGCGGATGACGCGGGTCTCGGCGGTCGGCTCGCCGGACTCCGTGCGGCGGGGTCTGGAGGCGGTCGTCGAGGCGACCGGGGCGGACGAGCTGATCCTGACCTCCCAGGTCTACGACCACACCGCCCGGCTGCGCTCCTTCAAGCTCGTCGCCGGACTTCGGACACGCCCCGCTCCCGCCCGGTGAGCGGAGGCATTCGGCAACTTCACGCGTCAGCCATAAAATGAGTTCCGGGACGACGAATCAAAGTAGACCCTACGCGATGAGCTGGCTCGGATCATGGCGCGACCGGCAAGCTCGTCGTGCCCGTTGTGCCTGCATGTTCTAAGATGGCTCCATGCCATCACTACAACGACCGCGATGCCGGTGGATCTGTGCCACCGCGGCCGCGACAGTGCTTGCGATCACAAGCCCAGTTCTCGCGCAGAGCAGCGGCAACCGGCTGCTGGGGCTGGACGTCTCGACCTGGCAGGGGGACATCACGCCGGCGACGTGGACCAACATCCGGAACGTCGAGAACCGCCAGTTCGTCTTCATCCGCTCCAGCCGCGGCGGGACGACCGGGGAGGACCACCGCGCGGGCGGATATCCGTTTGGCGACACCTTCAACAGCCTTTCCCAGCGCTACGACGACCCGTACTACATCCGGAACATCAACCGCGCCACGGCCGCCGGCATGTTCGCGGGCTCGTACCACTTCTCGCGGCCGGACGTCATCACCAACACCGGGGTCGACGAGGCCAACCACTTCATTCAAATGGCCGGCTCGTTCATGCGGCCGGGCTACCTGCCGCCGGTCCACGACCTCGAGGCCGGCGAATTCGACCCCGAGACCGGCGAGGGCCGCTCCGACATCGCGATGGCGCAATTCTCGCTCGACTTTTCAAACCGGATCTATGAGGTGATGAGGATCCGCCCGGCGATTTACATCAACGGGAACTACGCCCAGAATGTCCTCGCCGGCGGGACCGCGTCGCAGCGCAGCCAACTCGCGCAGCAGTCGATCAATCCGCCGAGTCTTGCGGGGCCGGCGTATCCGCAACTCTGGAGTGCACGCTGGCCGGACCAGACGCCCCCCATTACCACTCCGGTCCAGACCGCCCATCCGGGGGATTCGGTCGCCTCGGTCTACGGCCCGTGGGACGATTACAACGTGACCCACCCCTGGGTCTTCTGGCAGTACACGAGCAGGGGCCGGTTGAACAGCTTCGACAACGGGAACAGCAATCTCGACCTCAACGTCGTGCAGGGGGGTCTTGAATACCTGAAGGATCAACTCATTCCCGCGGTCTGGTGGCACGACAATAGCGGCGACTGGAGCACACTGGCGAACTGGAACAGCGGGCAGCCGGCCATCGTGCCGATCTCCTCGCCGGGACAGTTGGCGCCGTGGGACACAGGACCGCTGCCGACGCCGCGGCTCCCCGGAGAGGCGGTAAGCGGCCCGACCACCGGGCTGAACGACACGGTCATTCTCGACCGCCCGAACGCCAACATCACCGTTACCCTCTCGACGGGATCGCACAACGTCCGCAAGCTCTACGTGCGCGAGACGCTGAACATCACCGGCGGCTCACTGACCGTGAACTACGTACCGGTGGCAGAGTCCACGCCGATGTCGGCGCAGTTCTCGGCGCCGGTCTCGATCTCCGGCGGAGCGAGCCTGAGCGTTCACACGCTGCACGTCGATCCCGCGGCGACCTTCACCGCCGGGGGGAACGCTTCATTGACGATCGACACGCTGACGCTCAAACGCGGCGCCACGCCGGGGCGGCTCGTCCTGAACGGCGGCGTGACGATCGCCGGCCTGCCCGGTGCGACAGCCCGGATCGGGACCGACGCGGGCGCCTCGAACACCGGCCTGGTCGATCTCTCCGGCGGGACTCGCGTGGTCAACGTGCCGGACGGCGCCGCCGCCACGGATCTGGTGATCTCGGTCCCGGTCGTCAACGGCGGCCTGACGAAGACCGGCGCGGGGACGATGGTCCTCAGCGGCAACAGCACCTATACCGGCCCCACCACGGTCAGCCAGGGGAAGCTGTGGATCGACTGGTCGATCGGGGCCACGCCGGTGAGCGTGAGCGGCGGGGCGTCGCTGGGCGGCACGGGGTCCATCGGCGGGACCGTGGCAGTGGTGGGCGGAAGCACCGCCGCGACTCGCGGGTCTTTGGATCTGACGGACGGCGCGCCGGGGACGCTCCGGCTGTCCAACGCCAGCGCCTCGGACACCGTGCTGGCGCTCGGCGGCGCGGCCGGGAACGCCTCGCGCATGGCCTTCGAGGTCGGTTCGGCGGGCTCGGATCGCGTGCGGATCGATGCCGGAAAGCTGGAGGTGAATCCGGGCGGCGCGACCATCAGCATCACGGCCCTCCCCGGCTTCGGTGTCGGGACGTACGACCTGATTACGTTCGGCGCCGGACAGGCGACCGGCCTGGAGCACCTGAGCCTGGCGACCACGTCGCTGGAGGGGCTTGTGCTGTCGCTTCAGACGACGCCCACCGCGTTGCAACTGGTGGTAGTTCCGGTCCCGGAGCCGGCGGGGCTCGGGCTGGTAGCGCTGGCAGTCGTCGGGCTGTGGAAACTTCGCCGGCGTGGCCGCACACCGTGAGGGCCGTGGCATCCCAATCCTATCCCCGGCCCGGCGTCGAAGTGAGGTCGCCGGGTGCGGCGGAGCGGTCGGGTGTCGGTCAGGGCTTCGACCGCCCGAGCCGCTCCAGCGCCGCCGCGGCGTCCCGGCCGGCGGCGGTCTCCTTCCAGTCGGCCGCCACCTGGCTCAACAACCGCCGCGCGTCCGCGCTGCCGATCCGCTCCAGCACCTCCACCGCCCGCAATAGCCGCAGCCCCTCGTTCGGGTAGGCGATCGGCCGCTTCGGGTCGAGCAACCGGTCCACCCGCTCCCGGATGTCTCCCCGGAACTGCTCCCGCATCCGCCGCAATTCCGGCTCGGCGAGCACCCCCAGCCGCGCCAAATCGGCGGCCGCCGCCTCTGCCGTCTTCGGGTGCGCGAGCTGGGCGACGAGCTGCGAGACGTTCACCGTGGCCGGCCGCGGCCACCGCTCGGCCAGGTACGGCACCGCCTTGTCCGGTTGCCCGGCCAGGCCTCGCACTGCGCGGTAGGCGCGGGCGGCATCGGCCCCGGCCAGCTCGCCCCAGCGGCTGTCCAGCTCCGACGGCGCCGGCATCGCCCAGACGAACACCGCGGCGTCCTGACCGGCCGAGATCAGCCGCTGGCCGTCCGGCGTGAACGCCAGCGCCGTCACCCGCCCCTTGTGGCCGCGGAACGTCGCCCGTTCGCCGCGCGCCTCCAGGTCCCACAGGCGGACGACCCCGTCGGACCCGGCGGAGGCCGCGAGCTTGCCATCGGGTGTCACCGCGACGGCGTGAACGTATCCCTCGTGACCGGTGCCACGGAAGACCTGCTCGCCGGTGGCCGTGTCCCAGACGCGCATGCTGTCGTCGGCCGCCCCGGTCACGAGGACGGGGGCGTTGCGGGCGGCCGCCAGGCAGAACGGCGACCCCTGGTGCCCGGTGAAGGTGCGGACCGGCGGGCCAGCGGCTGGCTTGTCGGCCGACGCCTCCAGGCTCCACGCCTCGACCGCGCCGTTGATCCGGGCGGTGTAGATTGCTTTGCCGTCGGGCGAGAAGGCGAGGCCAACCGCCCCCGGCCGGCCGCTGCCCAGCCGCAGCAACTCCTTGCCGGTGTCCAGGTCCCACAGGTGGAACCCGGCGTCGTGCCCGCCGGTCGCCAGCTTCGTGCCGTCCGGGCTGAACGCCACCGCCCCGCTGCCGACCGGGTACGACGCCCCGCGGGGGTCGTCCGGTCCCTGGAGGGCGAGGACCTCTCGCCCGCTGGCCACCTCCCAGACCCGGACCATCTTCTCGTCGTACTTGCCCGACGACGCCGCGCCGGCCAGTCGCCGGCCGTCGGGCGAGAACGCCAGACTCTGGAACGTCAGAAGCCGATCGGTTTCGATCCTCCGCAGCGGGCGGGCCGGCCCGTCGGCCGGCAGCTCCCACAACTGGACGGCGCGATCGCCGCCAGCGGTGGCCAGCGTCTTGCCGTCCAGGGAAACAGCCAGGGCCATGACCGCGGCCGAGTGCCCCGTCCCAGGCGACAACTCCTTGCCGGTCCCCACGTCGTACAGGTGGACGCGGGCGTTCTGCCAGCCGCTGGTGGCCAGCGTCTTGCCGTCCGGGGTGAACGCGATCTGCTGCATTGGCCCGGGCTGGGCCTGCCACTTCCGCAGCAACTTGCCGGTACTTGCCTCCAGGAGCCGCACCTCGCCCTTGAACCCGTAGGCCGCGACGGTCTCGCCATCGGGGCTGACGGAGACCTGCCAGGCCGGGGCGTCGAACATCCGCACCAGCCGCCCCGTGAGCGGGTCGTGCGCCACCAGCGGCTTGTCCCCGGCGCCGATGTACAGGATTTCGCCGTCCGGGGAGAATGCCATCCCGGCGAGCTGATGAGCGAGGTTGTCGATCTGGCCGCGGAGCTGCCCGGTGGCGACCTCGTAGAGCCAGACCGTCCGCTCCAGGCTGTTGGCCGCCAGGGTGCGGCCGTCGGGGCTGAAGACGATCTGCCGGGCCGAGACGGGCTTGGCGACCGACCGCAGGAGGGAGCGCGACGCCACGTCGAACAGGTCGATGCGCGTGCTATTACCGCCGTGGACGACGGCGAGGATGCGGCTGTCCGGCGAGAAGGCGGCCGTCGTAACCGACTGGGTCGCCAGCCGGGCGACCTCCTGGCCGGTGGCGAACTCCCGGAGTGAGATACCGGCCTCGCCGCCGGATGTCGCCAGCCACTTCCCATCGGGCGAGATCTGCACAGTCCCGCCGGTGCCCTTGTGGCCAGTGAGCTGCCGGACCATCCGTCCGGTCGCCAGATCCCAGACGATCTGGGTCGCGTTCCCGCCGGCCGTGGCCAGCGTCTTGCCGTCCGGGGCGATGGCGAAGTCGCGCAAGCCCCCGGGGTGCAGGAACCGTGGGGCGCCGCCGACCCGGCCCACCGAGCCGGCCGGCAGGTCGTCCCCGACGGTCTTCGGCGCGGGCGGCTCGTCCACCTTCGCGGCCGCGACGGCCTTCGGCAGCTTCCCCCAAAGGATCAACTTACCGCCCCGGAGTTGCTGCTGTTGTTTTGGCTCCTCCGGTCTGGTCACGGCAACCACGAACTCGCCGTCCGGGCCAAAGGCGATTCGATAGTAGTCGTGGGCCTCGGCCGCGTCGCTCAGCGTGGCGACCTTTCGCCCGGTGGCCGTGTCCCAGAGGATGATCTCGGTCTGGCTCCCCGCCGGTGGGGGGGCCTTCGGCATCAGGTTCGTCCGGCGGGTGGTGCCGCTGGCGGTGGCGACCAGCTTGCCGTCTGGGGAGAACGCCCCGCAGGAGACGTAGTTCCGGTGGCCGATCAGCATCCGGGTCGTCTTGCCGGTCGCCACGTCCACCAGCCGCGGCGGGCGGTTCAGGTTGAACACCAGCAGCGTCCTGCCGTCCGGGCTGGCGTCGAAAACAAAGTCGTCGTCCATGTCCAGGGCGACCTTCGCGGACTCCTTGTTAGCGGCCGGGTCGGTCAGGGTGGCCGACCGATCGACGATGTACCCGTTGGCTTGCTTCGTCTCGATGGAGAGTAGATGCCGGCCGTTGCCGGGGAACCGCCGGCGGATCATCTCGCCGTTGGCCTCTTGCCGCTTGGTAGCCGGCCACCCGATTTGCTTCTTCGTCGCCAGGTCCCAGACCGCGATCTGCTCGTGGAACGTCTGCACCGGGCCGGGCTGCATCCGCCAGCAGTAGACGGCGAGCTTGCCGCCCGGCTGGAACGCCGGGGCCGACGCCCCGAGGTCGGCTTCCGGCTTGAGGGTGTCGAAGACCTGGAGGGTCTTCGGGTCGCGCAGCCTCACCCCGAAGGTCCAGTCGGCGGTGGCCAGCAACTTGCCGTCCGGGGAGTAGGCAACGTCGTGAGGCGCCTTGTCGCACGGCACCTCCCGGACGACGCGGCCCTGGGCGATGTCGTAGAGGTGGAGGGTCCGGTGATACCCGTAGAAGAGGATCTCGGTCCCGGACGGAGAGACCGCGAACTCGGCCGCCGGCACCCGGTCGGCGGTCACGCGGACCTCGCCCCAGGGCCCCGCCTCGGGGAAGCGTTCGGCGGCCGAGCCGACTGCCAGTGCCAGCGCGAACAGTGTCCAGGTCACAGGTCGTCCTCCGTCGAGCATCGGCGGCCGGTGGCGAGCCGGGCCGCGTCAGCCATGATAACGGGACGCGCCCAGGGGTGTTGGACGATCACTGTAACAACACGCCACGTCCGTGGCGTGCGATCGAGGGGCCGGTAGTCGAACCTTTCGATTGTCCACCCAGCTCAGTGCGAGGCGGTCTGCTGCGTCGTTGACGGCGTGGAGTCGTCGGCGCCCGGTAGTTCGGCGAGGGCCGCCAGGTCGGATCGGATGCGCCCCTCCAGCGCGAACGCCAGGAAGGTGCCGACCAGGCCGGTCACGCTTAGCACCGCGACCGCGAACGGGTTCATCTCACCCATTCCGGCCAGTGCCGCCACCGCGGCCATCGGCACCGCCACGGCCGCGGCCCGATACCACAGCATCTCCCGCCCCACCCGCCGCAACGCCGCACCGTCGGACGGCCCCGGCCCGCAAGGACCGAGAAGTGCCGGGTACAGGACCCGGACGGCCAGAAAGGTGACCACGAAGTACGGGTACGCCGCCGCGATCAGCCCGCAGACTGCCAGCGACGCAACGAAGTGGAAGTACGCCTCCAGCCCCTGCGGCGGCGGCCCGGCGACGATCCGCAGCACCGCCGGCCAGACCACCCCCGCGACCAGCCAGCACCCGGCGCAGACGCCCGCGGCGATCCCGCCCAGCCGCAGACACCGCCGCCGAAGACTCGCGGCCTCGTCGCGGCCGAGTTCGTTCACCTGTCGCAGGCCCCGCGCCACCGGCTGCATCGCCACCGCGAAGAGGATCATCCCGAGCGGGAAGAAGACCCCGTTCACCGCCACCATGACCCGGTCGAACACGGCCGCGGCCGCGGGCCAGTGGTCGATGATCTCGACCCGGTTGTACGAGATGTTGAACAGCGACGCGAGGACGTTCGGCGCCAGCCCGGCCGGATACGCCGTCAAGAGCGGGTGCCGCCGCACCAACTCCCGCCACCCGCCGGGCCGCGGCCGGACCAGGTCGCGGGTGGCCGGCCGCAGGCACAGTTCCAGCTCGCGGGCCATCTCCCCGGCGTCGGCCGGGCGGCGGGCGGGGTCGGGGTCCAGGCAGTGGAGGAGCACCTCCCGCAGGCCCGGCACGTCCCCCTCTGGCAGCGCCGCCACCGCCCAGTCGGGCACTCCGGTCCTCCGCCGCGCGGCGATCTCCGCCAGCGTCTCCTCCCAGCTCTCCAGCAGTTCGTCTGCGCCGAACGGGCGGTTCCCGGTCAGCAACTCCCAGAGCGTCACCGCCAGGCTGTACACATCGGCCCGGCCGTCGAGGCTCTCGGGCGGCCGCGGGTGGCCGGGGTTGAACGCCTCCAGGTGCTCCGGGGCCATGTACCCGAGCGTGCCGCCGAAGAAGTCCGCCGGCCCGGCCCCGTCCACCTTGGAGCAACAGCCGACGTTGAAGTCCGCCAACTGCGGCTCCCCGTCGGCAGTCAGCAGCACGTTCGCCGGCTTGACGTCGCGGTGCAGCACCCCGCGGCGGTGGGCGTAGTCCAGCGCCGCCGCCAGCCGGGCGCCCAGCGCGCAGACCGCGGCCGGCCAGCTCAGACCGGCCAGCCGGTGCCGGGCCGGGGTCGCGGCCGGCGTCGCCTCGCCCCGGCGGTCAAGGGCCACGTCGATCGCTTCCAGCAGCGTCCGGCCCGAGCGGCGGTCCGGCGGCACCGTCCGGGCGTGGTGCAGCACGTCGTGCAGGGTACCGCCCGGCAGGTAGGTCATGTACACCAGGTGCAGCCCGCGGTCGGCCAGCGCCCGCTGGTCGTACACCCGGACGATGTGTGGGTGGTCCAGCCGGGCGAGCGTCTGCGCCTCCGCCGCCGGCCGGGCCGACACCTTTAGCGCCACCAGCCGCTGCATCCCAAGCTGACGGGCGAGGAACACCCGGGCGAACTGCCCCTGGCCCAGCAGCGTCAGCAGGTCGAAGTCGTCGAGCCGATCGCCGGGCTCGACCCGCAGCGGGGCGCGGATGGCCACTACCGAGGTCGATCGGGGCGAGACGGACTCCCCGACCAGCCGGGCCAGCTCGGCGGCCCGCGCGGGGAACCGGCGATAATAGTCGTCGGGCCGGACCGCCTCGCCGGCCCGGTGCCGGAGCTGGTAGTCCTCGTAGAGCAGGTCGCACGGCGGCCCGGACCCGGCCAGCTCGGCGAACTCGGCAACGTACTCCTCGACCGGACGGGCCAGGCCGCGTGCCAGTCGATAGTCGATGTCCAGCTTGACCAGCTCGACCAGGATCAGCCGCCGCAGCGCCGGCGGGTCGGGTGGCAGGTAGCGGCTCACGTCCGGCGGGCCGTCCTGCTCCCAGGCACGGGCGAAGTCCTCCAGCCGGGTGCCGACGACCTCCCACGCGCGGGTCGTCACCTCGGTGGGGCGCGGGTCAGAGGTCATGGCCGGAACACCTCGGGGCGGTCGCCGCGGACCCGGATAGACTACAACCGGCCGCCCGCACCGGCCGAGGCGGGCACTCGCAGACGTACGAACGGGAGGGTTGGCCTTGCGCGAAGACGCCTCATCGCCCCTGGCCGACCGCGTGCGGGCCGGGGACGCCGCCGCGCTGGCCGCGTTCCTGGAGGACCGGCGGCCCGCCCTGCTGGCGTTCGTCGAGCGGCGGCTCGGGGCCGCGCTGCGGGGGAAGCTGGAGCCGCAAGACGTGCTCCAGGAGCTGGCGATCAAGGCCCTGCACGACCTGCCGCGGGCCGACCTCTCCGCCCGTGATCCGTTCAGTTGGCTCTGTCACCTGGCCGAGCAGTGCATCATCGACGGGCACCGGCACTTCGCCGCGGGCAAGCGCGCGGCCGCCCGGGAGCTGCCGGGGAACGTCCCGGCCGGCGAGGGGAGCCAGGACTTCATCGCCCTCCTGTCCGCGAGCCTGACCAGTCCGACCCAGGCGGTCGTACGAAACGAACGCCAGACCCAGCTTCAGCAGGCCATCGCCTCCCTCCCGGCCGAACACCGGGAGGCGCTGCGGCTGCGGTATGCGGAGGGACTGCCCACCAAGGAGGTCGCCACCCGGATCAACAAGACGGACGTGGCCACCCGGGTGCTGCTATCCCGGCTCGTGCAGAAGCTCCAGGAGTTGCTCGGCCCCGACGCCGTACCCTGAGTGGAGGGAGTCACGTTAGTGTTGTTTTCATGACGGTCTGGCGAGCCGCCGACGCCAGTCGGCGGGTGATGCGACCCGACACCCGCCGACTGGCGTCGGCGGCTCGCCAGACCTCGATGAGCACGACACCAGGATTTCGCACCGCTCGGTAACACGCGGACGCGGATCTCGCTTCAGCCGGTAGGGCCGGGCGGCACTGCCCGGCCGACACAAACACCGGAAATGGAGTGAGTCCGATGAAACGGTATCTAATCGGCGTGGCCGTGGTCATGACTGGTGCGGTGGCGGACGTGTCCGCCAGCGGCCCGAAGGGCAACGGCGGTGGACACTCGGGCGGGCACGGCGGGTCGCACCACGCCGGGGCCGACAAGCCGACGACGGCCCCGTTCAAGCACACGACGGGCGGCGGGTTCCACCACCACCACCACCACAACAGCCACCACCACAACAGCCACCACCACAACTGGGGCGGCAATATCGTGGGGGGGCACAAGCCGTTCGTGCATGGTCACGTTGGCGGCCACAATCCGTTCGTACACAGCCACGTCGGCGGGCACAAGTTCGGCACGATCCACACCGCGGGCAAGGGCTACCACCTGACCCACGGCAAGCCGTTCACGGGCGGGTTCTACTACCACGGCAAGGGCCACCACCACTGGACGTACTGGGGCTACTCGCCGAAGTACGGGTGCAACTGCTACTGGTGTCCGTCCACCCGATGCTACTACTACTGGTGTCAGCCGGCGGGATGCTACTACCCGATCAGCTACTTCGCCTCCGCCCCGCCGTACCCTGCCGCGACCCAGGTGCAGACGGAGCAGCCGGGCGGACTGCCACCGGGCGTTCCCCCGCTGCCGGAGTAATGCTTACAATTCGAGGGGATTGGCCCCGCGCCCGGCCGTCGGATTCCGACGGCCGGGCTTCGTTCACTGATCGGGGGTCTCCATGCGAAGTTTGAGGGTGCTTGGGGTCTGGGCGGTGGTGGCGTCCGGCGCCGTCGGACCCGGCACAGCCGCTGACCCGCCGACTTCTCCGGCCGGTGGCGAGAAGTGGGCCGCCGGCAGTTCGCACTGGATCACCTGGCCGGTCGGTAGCCGGCCACGAGACGAGCGAATCCGCCTGGAGTTCTCGGCCGACGGCGGCCGGACGTGGTCGGCCGTCGCCGCCGTGCCGAACACCGGCCGCTACCTGTGGACGGTCCCGGACGCCCCGACCCGCGACGGCCGGGTGCGGCTGACGGCCGGCGGCGACACCGCCGCGTCGGCGGCGTTCGTGGTCGTCCCGTCCCAGTCCCGGACCTACCGCTGGACGAATGTGACCCGGAAGGCCGCCTTCGCGCCGCGCGACGGGGCCGGGGCGCTCGTGTTCCGCGACCGCATGTGGCTGCTGGGCGGATGGAACCCGGCCGACAAGACGCACTTCCCGCGCACCTGCAACAACGAGGTCTGGAGTTCGGCCGACGGCCGGGACTGGCGGCTGGAGAAGCTGAACACCTTCCGCGACCGGTCGTTCGACCCGGCCGCGGACTGGGAGGGCCGGCACACGGCCGGGTACGCCGTGTTCCGGGACAAGATGTGGGTCGTGGGAGGCGACGTAAACCAGGGGCACTACCACGCCGACGTGTGGGCCAGCGCCAACGGGAAGAAGTGGGAGCACGCCAACCGGTCGAAGCCGGTCCCGTGGGGGCCGCGGGCGCTGCACTACACCGTCGTCCACCGGGACCGGATCTGGGTACTGGGCGGGCAGACGGTCCCGCAGTTCGCCGCCGCCCCGGAGGTGTTCTACCGGGACGTGTGGACGAGCGCGGACGGCGTCGAGTGGACGCAGGTCAAGCCGAGGGAGCCGTTCTGGCCGCAGCGCGGGATGATCGGCGGCGCGGCGGTGTTCCGCGACCGGATCTGGGTCCTGGGGGGTGGCACCTACGACACGCCCAAGATCCCGGACCGCAAGTTCTACAACGACGTGTGGAGTTCCGAGGATGGGGTCGGGTGGACGCGGCACGTCGAGCAGGCCCCGTGGGAGCCTCGGCAGTACCACGAGGTGGCCGTCTTCGACGACCGGCTGTGGGTGCTGGAAGGGTATCACCCGGCGGGCAACCGCAAGGACGTCTGGTACTCGGCCGACGGGGTGAACTGGTACGAGGTGCCCGCGACGCCGTGGAAGCCGCGGCACGCAGCAGGCGTCTACACGTTCCAGAACGCCCTGTGGGTGGTGGCCGGGAACAACATGGAGAGCGACGTCTGGAAGCTGGAGCGGGACTGACGGCCGCGGTCCCTTCACCCCAACGCGGAGAGTCTGACATGCCGCCGCGACCGTTCGTCCTGCACGAGGCCAACTACCAGCAACTCCGGGAGTACCGGCCGACCGTGGCCGTGCTGCCGTGGGGCGCGACCGAGGCCCACAACTACCACCTGCCGCACGGCACCGACGTGATCGAGGCCACCGCGGTCGCGGAGCGGGCCGCAACGATCGCCCACGAGGCCGGTGCCCGGGTCGTGGTGCTGCCGGCCATCCCGTTCGGCAACAACGTCCAGCAGCTCGACCAGGTGGCCACGATCAGCTTCCGCACGACCACCGCGCTGGCCATCCTCGAAGACGTCGCCCGGTCGTTGGCGGCCCAGGGGATCGACCGGCTGGTGCTGGTCAACGCGCACGGCGGCAACGACTTCAAGCCGCTGGTCCGCGACGTCCGGGGCGAGTCCGGGGTACTCGTCGTGCTGGTCAACTTCTACCAGGTGGCCCCGGACGCGCTGACGGAGATCTTCGACGAGCCGGGCGACCACGCCGGCGAGATGGAGACGAGCTTCCTGCTGCACGTCTGCCCGGACTGGGTGGTGATGGGGCAGGCCGGGGAGGGGCGGACGGTGCCGTTCGCCATCGACGCGCTGCGCTCCACGCCCGGTGTGTGGACGCCCCGGCCGTGGAGCGCCACCCACCCCGACACCGGTTGCGGCGATCCGTCCAGGGCGACCGCCGACAAGGGCCGGCGCTACCTGGAGGCGGTGAGCCGCGAGGTGGCGCGGGTCCTCACCGGCCTGTCCGCCGCGACCCGCGGTCAGTCCCCTTACCTGTGACGCCGGCCTTCAGCAGCCAGACCTCGGCCACCTGGCAGCCGCGGCCGGTCCCGCCGGCGCCGGGATCCTGTGTCCACTCCAGCGTCAGCTCGCCGTCGGCCGTCGCCTCCGCGGGCACGTCGAACTCCAGCGGCTCGAACGGCTTGACCAGCAGGCCGTGGACCTCGTGCCGCCCGTCGGCCGCCAGCCGTACCTTCACCCCCTGCCGCTCGCGCGGGTAGACGACCCGCACCCGGTAGCGCGCCGCCGGGTCCAGGCCGGCGTAGCGCAGCCGCAGCGGTTGGTCGTACAGCGTCTCGGCGTGATGCCACCACGCCTTCGGGTGCGCCGGGTCCGGCCCGGCGGCGCGGAAGCTGAAGCCCGCGAACGGGCTTTCGTAGAACGCGGGGTCGCGGCCGTAGGCGGGACCGCGGACCAGGTGCGGCGAGCGGCGCGGGTCGCCGAGGTCGTCGTAGAATCCGCCGGGGCCGGGGTCGGTGCGGGTCAGCACCGCGTCGAGCCGGGCCAGCCGGTCCTTCTCGTCCGACAGCTTGCGGACCGCCTCGATCTGCCGCCGCAGCCAGCCCACGTCGGTCAGCGGGGCGTCGATGCCGTCCAGGTTCGCCCCGCGCTCGATGGCGATGGCGTGGTAGCGCTTCACGCTCAGTTGCGCGCGGATGCTCTGGAACAGCGCCTCGGCCAACTCGAAGAGCCGCGCCCGCAACTCGGGGGCTGGTTGCTCCTTCGCTGCTCGGGCGAGGATCGCTTCCGCCTCGTCCATCGCCTTGAGCGAGCCGATCCGCTTCGCCTCACCGAGCGCCTTCCGGGCCGCGGCCTCCGCTGCCCCTTCGTGCCGCAGGCGGGCACGGATGTGCGCGTCGTAGTAGGCCCGGTAGAGCGCCTGTTGGAACCGCCAGTTGAGCTTCTCCCGCGGCCCGGCGTCCGCCTCCATCGCCCGGAACAGCTTCAACGTCTCGTCGATGCCGGCGTTCTCGGCCGCGGGGCCGACCCAGTTGCGCTCCAGCGCCAGCAACCCGTCGGCGAACCGCTCCTCGAACGCGGGGCCGATGAAGTACCGTGCGTACTGCCGCAGCGTGCCCTTCACGTCGGCCTGTTCGTCCCAGCCCAGGGCGCTCCAGACGACCTTGTTCACGTCGTCGTGGCACCCCTCCGAGTACGTGATGAACCCGGACGTGTGCGGCCGTGAGTGGCGGTATATCGCGGCCATCTGCGCCGGCCGCGGGTTGCATCCCTCGCGGCCGACCGTCAGCGCGAACGCCATGTCCCAGTCGGGGACCGGGTACTGGCAGTGCCGGCTGTGGGTGATGTCCGGGTAGTCGCGGACCGGGTAGCGCTTCGGGACGAGCGTGCGGAACTCCGGCAGGTCCACCCGCACCTGCGGCCCGTGGACCACGCCAGCCAGCCAGTCCCGCTCCTTCTTCAGCAGCCCGAGCAACTCGCCCAGCCGATCGCGGTTGAAGCTCTGCGCCGACACCCACATCTGCGCCTTCGGATGGTGCTTGCGGAGGTTGGCCGTCTGCTTCTCCAGCAAGTCGAGCAGCGCCGTCGGCGCGGTGTGGCCGGGGTCGCCGCCGGGGACGAATACCGCGTCCAGTCGGGGAAGTGCGGCGAACACCGCGCCCCACTCCTTCAGCGCGAACTCGGTCGTCTTCGGGTCGGTGTAGTCCTTATCCATCGCCGGGTACCAGACCCACACGTCCAGCCCGTACTCGCCGGCGATGCGGGACACCTCGGCCATCATCCGCAGCGGCGGCAGCGGGAAGTGCGGGCTGTCCGCGTCGTCGTCGGACCGCGGCGGGATGATCTCGATGGCGTTGCACCCGAACACCGCCAGGTCGCGGACGTACTGTTCCCACATGGCGGCCGTCCAGCCGTCGTAGGAGTTGGTCTTGGGGCGGTAGCCGATCTGGTGGCCGCGGAGCGGTGTTTGCGGGGCCGACTTCTCGGTGAACCCGGCGGGGAGCGTCAGCTTGCCGCGGTTCAGCCGCAACTCGCGGAGCAGCCGGCCGACGCCGAACAGCACGCCGCGTGCGTCGTTGCCGGCGACCCACACGGCCCGACCGGAGGCGCCGATCTGGTAGCCCTCTTTCCCGCCTTCGCCCAGGTCGTTCGGGGCCGGGACGCCGCCCGCTTGAAGGAGCTTGCCCACACCGGCCGCCGGACCGACCACGATCACCGGCCCGCCGGCCGGCCACGTCTCGGCGCGGCCCCAGCGGACGAGCGACCGCGCCTCGACTTCCTCGACGAGCATCTGCACCGCCTTCGCCTCCGGCCCGGTAAGGCCCGGCGGGGCGACGATGGTCGCGGCGGTCAGGTCGAGCGGATCGGCGGCGGCCAGCGGTGATGTTGTGAGTACCAGACCAAGCAGGGCGAATCGGATAGACACTGGTGTTACCCTTTCGGGGTGCGCGGATCGGTCTACCAGTCGAGAGGGACCTGCTCGCCGCCGGCCCGGGTGATCAGGCCCCGGAGCACCTGCTCGGGGGTTTCCTTCTTCAGGAACCTGACGGACCCGTCGGCCATGGCCACGTTCGTCCCGCGCGGCTCGCTCTTGTGCCCCAGGGCCGGCACCGGGGCGGTCGGGCTGTACGGCAACTCCTTCGGCTGCGCCCACGGCACCTGTTCGGTCGCGTGGACCAGCAGGATGGTGTTCGACAGGCCGTCCGTGACGCCCGAGATCCGCACCGGCTTGCCGTCCGGGTCGAACAGCGCGCCGCCGCCGACGAACGTCCGAAACGGGGTGGAGGTGCCCGGCTGCGGGTCGTAGACGCTCTGGAACGGCTTGACCGGGGTGTCCGAGAACGGCTTGTTCCGCTGGCCGTCCCACGGCTGGCTGAGGTCGAACGAGCGGTACAGTGCGTCCTGTTCCATGTACGGCAGCAGGTTGACCCGGAAGCTCAGCCCCTTGTGGACGGTGCCGCGCTCGTCGTGGGCGAACGGGACGGTCCACTGGTCGGCCGCCTCGTGGTCCTTGTGCAACGCCAGCGACATCTGCTTGAGGTGGTTCTGCTCCGTCGTGCGCGAGGCCGCCTCGCGGACCTTCTGCACCGCCGGCAGCAACAGCCCGATCAGGATGGCGAGGCCCCCGCAACCCAGCAAGGCCACGACCCCGACCACGATCGCTATGATTAGCACGGTCCCGCCGCCCGGCTTCCTCCGCCGCGGGCGATCGTCGTAGCCCTCGTCGTCCCGGCGGTCGTCGAATTCCTCCTCGCGGTCCTCGTCGTCTCGCCTGGGCATCGCGGCCTCCGGGTCGAATCGGTCGGGTTCCGGCAAACTCCGCACCCGGCCGGACGAAATGCTAGTAGACAGTCGGGGCGGGTGGCCGGACGTGTTGTACCATTCGCGGCGGTCCGCGCCTACGACCCGACATCCGCCGCAATCCCGGAGTAGAATCGGAGTACACCCGGAGGCGCCCCATGACACCCGCGACCACCGACCGACCCGACGACATGCCGGGGCCGGCCCCGGTGTCGGAGACCCGGCTCTCGGCGGTCATGTTCGCGCTGGCCTTCGCGTACCTGCTGGTCCTGGCCGGGCTGATCCACCGCGCTCCGCAGTCGACCGTGAGCCCCCTCGAACTGGAACTGATGTACGGGGCGCTGCTCGTCCTGTGGCCGGCGTTCGTGATCGAGGCCGGCGTCGCGGTGATCCGCCGGGTGCCGACGGTGTCGCTGCGGACGGCGGTCCTGCGCGGGCTGCTGGTGGTGCTAATCCCGTCGATGCGACTGGGCTGGGTCCACCCGACCACCGATCAGGTCTGGCTGCCGTGGCTGGGCTGGCGGAAGCCGGGCAAGGCGTTGCTCAAGCGGCTCGACCGCGCGTTCGGCGGGCCGATGCTGCTGTTCGCGTTCCTGATCCTGCCGGTGCTGGTGATGGAGTACGTCAACCTGGTCAAGACCGACACCAGCCCGGCATTCTCGCTGGCCCTGGACCTGAGTATCGCGCTGATCTGGGTGGCGTTCGCGCTGGAGTTCGTGATCAAGGTGCAGGCGGCCCCGAGCGCGCTGGGGTACATGAAGGACCGGTGGCTGGACCTGGCGATCGTGGGGCTGCCGACGCTGGAGTACGTGCTGACCCGGTGGGTGGACGCGGCGCCGCTCTTGCGGCTCTTGCGGCTGGGCCGCGCGGTCGGCCCGCAGCAACTCGGGACGATGGGCAAGGCGTACCGGCTCCGCGGGCTGATGACCAAGGGGTGGCACGCGTTCCTGCTGCTGGAGGGGATGGCGCGGCTGACCGGCAACTCGCCGGAGAAGCGGCTGCGGAAGATCGACGAGCAGATCGCGGAGCTGGAGGAGCAGATGGCCGACCTACGGGTCGAGGCCGACGACCTGCGCAAGAAGATCGCGGCGAAAGCGCCGGTCGGCGGGCAGCAAGCGGTGGGGTCTGGTTAGTCCCGTTGTCGTTCCGATGTAGCGAGCCGCCGACAAGTACTCACTTCACGTCGAACAGGTGAACCGCCCCGCTGCCGCCGACGGCCAGCACATTGCCGTCCGGGCTGAACGCCAACTGCCAGGCCACGCCGTGCGGGCAAAACAACGTCTCGGTCTTCTCGCCGCTGGCCAGGTCGTAGAGTTCGACCCACGGCTGTGGGAGGTCTGCCGGGTCCGGGTCGCGCGCGATCTCGTCCCGCTTGATCGGCGGCCAGAGCGCCACCGCGGCCCGCTTGCCGTCGGGGCTGACCACGACCTTGCGGGCCTCGCCCGCTTCGCCGGCCTTGTACGTGAAGGCCGCCTTCTTCGCGGCCACGTCCCAAACGTAGGCGTTCCCCTTCGTGTCGCAGCCGGCGACGAGTTTGCTACCGTTCACGAACTCGGGGTACAGCACCGGCACCGGGGTAAGTGGCTTGAACTCGGCCGCCAACGTCCGGGCCGCGACATCCCACACCCGGACACCCCCACCTTCGGCAAACCGCACCTCGGCGGCGACATACCGGCCGTCCGGTGAGAACGTGGGCCAGTGGATGTTCGCGTCCTTCTCCTGGGCCAGCGTGGCCGGCTCGCCCGGGGTCGCGGTGTCGAACAGGCGGAGCCGCGCCGGCTCGCTGTTCCGGCTCCCGTTCGCAACCACGAACCGCCGGCTGTTCGGGCTGAACGCCGCCATTCCGAACCCGGTCGCCAGTTCCCTGGATGTGCCGGCGGCCGTGTCGTGGAGTACCGCCACGTCCGCCGGTCGTGACCGACCGTTGGCGTCGTAAGACTTCCGCTCCAGGGTGAGCAGCTTCGTGCCGTCCGGGGAGATGAACGCATAGATCGGGTCGCGGCCGGCGAGCTTCAGCGGCGGCCGCGGCTTGCCGGTGGTCAGGTCCCAGCTCCGAACCTCGCCGCTCATCTCGACGTGGACAGTCTGCTTGCCGTCCTTCTCGCCGCGCACCACCTTGCGGTTCTCGACCGGCACCACGACCGTCTTCCAGTCGGCGGTCAACTCGGCGTAGTCCGCACTGCCGCGGTAGCCCGGCGGCGTCTCGATCCGGCGGCGCTCCTCCCAGGTGCCGGTGTCCCAGAGTTGCAGCACCCCGGACGGGTAGCCGCCGACGAGGAGTTGCTTGCCGTCCGGCGAGAACTTCAGCACCGAGATACTGGCCGTGCGGACAGGGTGAATCAGCGTGCGGACCAGTTTCTCCGAGACCGGCTCGGACTTCAGCTTCGGGGCCGGCTTCACAGTGATGGCGTACGTGGACGTCGTGACGTGGCCGTCTTTCCACGCATCGAACGACAGGGTCAGCTTCGCCTCGCCGGTGCCTGCGGATTCGGGGGCCCGGACCGGGCCGTGCAGGTTGATGCCTCAACACCGCTGTTTGAGTTCGTACCGCTCCCGCACCGGCGGGTCGCCCGGCTTCGCACCCGAAAAAGCGAACTCCGCCACCGGGTGGGCGTCCTTCGGGATCAGGTCGTCGTACCCGACGGACGCGAAGGAACCCGGCCCGACGCCGGGAGTGCCGACCGCCAACATCAGGTCCAGACTGCGGGCCAGCCGAAGTGTAGGCTTGGATGCGTACAGCGAGACTTGTAGCGGCCCACCGAGCCAGACGACCGGGGCGTCCTTCGATCTGGCGGCGAACTGGAAGACGCCGTACGGGTCGAACGGGCCGACCACCTGGAGCACTCGACCCTTTCCCCGGCCGGGGGCGGCCACGTCCGCGGACAGGCGGTACGCCCGCGCCTTCGGGTCCTTTGCCAGCGTCTCCCGGGCGGCGTGCGTGTCCGGGATGACGCTCGCCAGATCGGCCAGGTCCTGAGACGCGACCGACAGGAACTTGTGGACCCGGTCGCCGTCTCGCAATTCGCCGAGGTCGAACTCGCTGTCCTTTCGCTTTGCCGGCGCGCCGTCGTCGGTCAGGTCGCCGTTGCCGTTGCGGTCCGCATAAGCCGAGTCGCCGTCGAGTACGACCCAGGATCGGAACTTCGCCTCCGGGCCGAAGACCAGCAGGCAGTACCGCGGGGCCTTGGTGGCGTATGCGGGTTCTTTGGTGATGGTGCGGTCGATCTTCGACAGGTCGGCGGCAGTCAGCCGCGAGGCGAAGCCGAGCGAGGCCACGGCGATCAGAAGTGCCCAGCGCATGCGGTACTCCCGGGGCGGAGCGAGTCGGTCAGGATTATGACGACCCAGACAGGCGATTATTTCGCGCCGCCAGTCTCGCCGCCACCCGGACCGCCGAGACCAGACTCGACTCGTCGGCGACCCCCTGCCCCGCGATGTCGTAGGCGGTGCCGTGGGCGACGCTGGTGCGGACGATCGGCAGGCCCGCGGTCACGTTCACCGCGCGGCGGCCGCCGAGTAACTTCATCGCGATGTGGCCGTGGTCGTGGATCATCGCCACGACGCCGTCGAACTTCGCCCGGTTGTGCGGCAGGAAGACCGCGTCCGCGGCGATCGGCCCGGTGGCGTTGATGCCCTCGGCCCGTGCCGCCTCGACCGCCGGGGCGATGATGGTTTCTTCCTCGTCGCCGAACAGACCGCCGTCGCTGGCGTGTGGGTTGAGCGCCGCCACTGCGATCCGCGCCGGCTTGCCGGTCAGCCGCGGCACGATGTCGTGCAGTAGCCGCACCTTGTCCAGCACCGACTCCGTCGTGATGTGCTTGAGCGCGTCCCGCACGGCCATGTGCAGCGTGACGTGCGCCACCGTCAGCGGCAACTCGTCGTCGTGGAGCAGCATGGCATGCGACTTCGCCCCGGTGCGGTCGGCGAGGATCTCCGTGTGGCCGGGGAAGCTCACGCCGGCCGCGTGCAGCCCCTCCTTGTGCAACGGGCACGTCACGATGCCGTCGGCCCGGCCGGCGAGGCACTCGTCGATGGCGTACACCAGCCAGTCGTATGCCGCCCGCCCCGCGGCCGCCGACACCTCGCCGGTCCGCACGCCGGACAGGTCCGCGGCCGAGGGGTTCACGGTCGGGACGTCCCGCGGCAGTCGGGTCGGGTCGCCGACGACGACTGGCGTGCAGTGGTCGTGGAGCTTCAGCCACGCCTTGGCGACGATCTCCGGGCCGATCCCCGCCACGTCGCCGAGAGTGATGAGCAGTCGCGGCTTGGTCATACCACTTACGATACGGACCCGGCGGGCCGCAGTGTCAGCCGGATCACCTGCGGGCGGCAGCGGAACCGCAGTGGCTCCTTGCCGCTTAAGCCGCGGCCGACGACCATCACCGTGCCGCCGCCCTCGAAGACACCCATGTCGAACCGCCGTCCATAAATGCTCGGCACGAAGATCGACCCGACCACCGGCACCCGCACCTGCCCGCCGTGGACGTGGCCGCACAGCATCAGCCCGACGCGGTTGCGCTGGCCCCAGTAGAAGTTGTCCGGCGTGTGCGAGATGCACAGGCGGAACGGCTCCGGCGGCGCGTCGGTCAGGTCCGGCGGCGGGGTGAACCACGGCCCCTCGTGGCCGACCAGCACGCACCGCTCGCCGCGGACGGTCGCCTCCAGCCAGTCGTTGACCAGGACGCAGTAGCCGGCCAGCTTCAACTCCTGGCGGACGTTGTCCGGCTGGTGCTTCTCGTCGTGGTTGCCGAGGATCGCGTACTTGCCCTCGGTCGCGCGCAGCCGGCCGAGTAGCGGCGTGATCCACTCGTGGTGGGTGTCCGTGTCCAGGTAGTCGCCGGCCAGCAGCACCAGGTCCGCCGGCGGCTCGGCGGCGAGCCTGTCAACGATCGCCTCGAAGAAGCCGCGGCTCGGGGTGCCGCAGAAGTGCAGGTCGGACAGCAGCAGAACCCGCAGCCCGTCCCACGCCGGCGGCAGGTTCGGCACCGCGAGTGTCAGGTCAGTGAAGTCCACCCGGAACACGTCGTTGAGCGGCAGCCGGGCGACGTGGCGGTACTTGCCGTCGCCGACCACTGCGGGGCCGAGTTGCTTCCAGTAATCGACCGTCTCGGTCCGCTCGGCGAGGATAGCGGCGGGCTTGGTGCGGATCAGCCGCCCGATCGAGATGACCGGGAAGACGATCAGACCCATCACCCCGCAGGCGATCAGATACCACTTCACCGGCCAGGGCAGGCCGGACGCGGACCCTGCACAGACGAGTATTGGGAAGCCAATGATCACCAGTCCGCAGAGCAGTCGGTAGACTTTCAGGAATCGCTTCGGGAGTGGGCAACCATAGAGGTAATTGAGGGTGGCCGTCCACAGACAGGCGTGGCCGACCCAGCATGCCAGGAACACGAGACCAACAAGCAGCAGCGCGGCGGTGAATGCGGCGGGAGAGAAGGTCTCCCCGGTACCAGCGAAGAGGGGCGACATCACAGCTTGCCGTTGGCCGGCGCGGCGCCGTCGAGTACCGCGTTGACGAGTTGGTCCTGGCGGAACGGCTTGAACAAAACGTGCTTCATCCCGTCCTGGCGGGCCTTCACGATGGCGTGGCCTGAGTCGTAGCCGAACACCGCCGTCATGGTGATCGGCGGCGGCCGGTCGCGGGCCTCCCTCAGCCGGCGGAACGCCTCGTACCCGCCCATGTCCGGCGGCTTGATGTCCAGCAGGACCGCGTCGAACGGGGCGTCGGCCAGCATCGCCACCCCCTCGGACGCGGTGCCGGTCGTCTCCGCCTCGGCGCCGAGCCGGCCCAGGAGCAGGTGCGCCGACTTGCGGATGCGCTCGTCGGGGTCCACCACCAGCACCCGCTTGCCGGCCAGCGGGGTCGGGCCGGCCGGCTCGTCGGCCTCCGCGGCCATGTCCCGCGCCACCTTCTTGACGCTCTCCTTGACGGCCCGGGCGCCCGCCAGGATGCGGCGCAGGTGTTCGGCCGACTCCTCGTCGCTGCCGAGCTTCGCCAGGAGTACCGCGGCGCTGCCGAGCACGTCGTCCACCGGCAGTGCGATCTGCTTGCTGATGGCGTCGATCGACTGCGCGGCCGTGCAGACCTGCTGGGCGGTCAGCAGGTCCAGCGTGTGCAGGGCGGCGGCGATCTCCCGACTGAACAGCTCGGTGAACTGCAGGTCCTCCGGCCCGAAGCTGTTGGGCCGGGGGCTCTCGACGTTGAGCGTGCCGATCACCTCGTCGTGGTACTTCAGCGGCACCGTCATCGAGCTGCGGGCCCCGAGCGACCCCTCGATGTAGAGCGGGTCGCTGGCCGTGTCCCGGCACAGGTAGCTCTCGCCGGTCGCCGCCACGTATCCGGTCACGCCGTTCCCCTCGGGCCGGGCGTAGAGCTTCCGCCGGGACGCCTCCGGGCTCATCCCGTCTTCCAGCAGCGGCTTCAGTTCGCCGGTCCGCCGGTCCAGCAGCCGCACCTCGATGATGTCGTAGTTCAGCAGGTCGCGGATGTACCGCCGCAGGTTCTGCTTGAGCAACTCGACGCGGGTCGGCAGGTTCATGTCGGCGAGTTGCTCGGGGTCCAGCCCGGCCAGGTCGCGGCCGGCCTGATGCAGCGCGTCGAGCTTCTTCTGCTGTTCGACCTCGGCGGTGACGTTGCGGGCCAGGGCGACGAGTTGCGCGACCGCCCCGTCCGGGGCGACGACCGGGCGGACGGTAACGTCGATGTAAGGGTGGTCGGGGCTGGCGGGACGGTGCAGACGGAAGGTGACGGGTTCGCCGAGACGTGCGGTCGCGATCGGGTCCGGGTCGTCGCTAGCGAGTGTCTGGGCGCCGAGGGCCGCGTTGAGCGGCCGGCCGACCGGATCCTCGGGACACAGCCCCCGCAGGGCGGGGTTGGCCCAGGTGACGGTCCCGGCCGGGTCGAGGACCGCGACCCCCTTGTCCAGGTGGTCGAGAACCACATCGTCGCGGCGCAGGCCGTCAAGCCACCTCCTCAGGGTGGGCGGGTCGGCCAGCACGAGATCGACCCCGCCGGCCGCGAGCTTCTGGGTGGCGTCAGCGGGGTCGGAGACCGGCACGACCTCCGCGGCGGCCATCCAGCCGGTCAGTGGGCCCTGTGCCGGGCCGAGAACGAGAATCCGCGGTCGCCGCTCCACACGTCCTCCACTCCACGGTCGGCCGGTTGCGATGGGGGGTGTTAGGATTATATCCGCCGCCCCCACGGCCTCCCAAGGAACCCGGTCGCGGCGTGACCCGCGGTGGGCACCGGCTGCCCACGCGGCCTGGATCGAACACCGAATCCGGTGGCCCGTCACGGCCCTGGCGGCCGGCACACCGGTTGCACCCCGCTATTGTCGGCCATTCCCCCGTCCCGAGTTCGAGGTGTTTTCGGATGAGTCGTTCCCAATTCCGCCGCCTTCCCACTTTAGCTTGGATGGTCGCTTCGGGGTTGCTGATTCCGGGCGGACTCCCCGCCGGACTCGCCGCCGACCCGGCCGCCCGCCCGGACCCGGCCGAACTCAAGGCGGTCCTCGACCGGGCCTACGACGCCCTCAAGGCGAAGCAGAACCCCGACGGCAGCTTCGCCCCGAAGTTGGCCGGGCCGGGCATCACGGCCCTGACCGCCGCGGCGCTGGTCAAGTCCGGTCGCGGCCCCGACGACCCGGTGGTGGCGAAGGCGCTGGCGTACCTGGAGACGCGGGTCAAGCCGGACGGCGGCGTCTACGACAAGGGGCTGGCCAACTACACGACCTGCCTGGCGATCCTGGCGTTCCAGTCGTCCAACGCGGGCGGTAAGTACGACCGCGTCATCGAGAACGCGACGAAGTACCTGCGGTCGCTGCAATCGCTGGACGGAGCCGACCCGATGGCGGCGACGTTCGGCGGCACCGGGTACGACGGCAAGGGCCGACCGGACCTGTCGAACAGCCACTTCTTCGTCGAGGCGCTCATCGCCGGCGGGGCCAGCCGGGACGACCCGGCGGTGAAGGCGGCGCTGGCGTTCGTGAGCCGCTGCCAGAACCTGCCCGGTGAGTTCAACGACCAGGAGTTCGCGAAGAAGGCCACCGAGCAGGACAGGGGCGGGTTCACCTACAACCCGCTGGACGCGAAGTCCGACAAGAGCGAGCGGAAGACCCCGGCCGGCGGACTGCGGAGCGAGGGCGGGATGACCTATGCCGGGCTCAAGAGCTTCCTGTACGCCGGCGTGGGCAAGGACGACCCGCGGGTGAAGGCGGCGGTGGACTGGATCCGGCGGCACTACACGCTGACCGAGAACCCCGGCATGGGGACGGCCGGGCTGTACTACTACTACCACACCTTCGCCAAGGCGATGGACGCGCTCAGGGAGGACGCGTTCGTGGACGCCAAGGGCGTCAAGCACCCGTGGCGGAAGGAGTTGTTCGAGGTGTTGAAGGGCAAGCAGAAGCCGGACGGCACCTGGGCCAACGACAACCGCGCGTTCATGGAGACGCAGCCGGAGCTGGCGACCGCGTTCGCGGTGCTGGCGCTGGGGTACTGCAAGTGACGCCGGGTTAGCCGCGAGGCGTCAGCCGAGCGTGAGGCTTTCGCGCTCGGCTGACGCCTCGCGGCTAACCGGTTACTTTGCTACCTTGTGCAGCCTCAGCCACGCCGCCAGCCGGTCCGGCCAGCCTTCGGTGTAGGTGCTCCCCTTCGTCGACTTCGGGTCCCGGCCGAGGCCGACCCCGTGGACCCCCTTCTCATAGACGTGCAGTTCGGTCGGCACCTTCGCCTTCCGCAGCGCCAGGTAGAACCGCACCGCGTTCTCCGCCGGCACCGCCGTGTCCTCGTCCGTCTGAAAAATAAACGTCGGCGGCGTCTTCGCGGTGACCTGCTTCTCGTTGGAGAACTCCTCCACCAGCTTCGGGTCCGGCTTCGCCCCGAGCAGATTCCGCTTCGATCCGCCGTGCGTCACGCCGTCCTCCATCGAGATCACCGGGTATCCGAGGACGCAGAAGTCCGGCCGGCAGCCAGCGCGATCGATGGGGTCGGCGGCGGCCGCGTCCCCCTCGTCGAAGTGCGTGGCGGCGGTGCTGGTCAGGTGCCCGCCGGCCGAGAAGCCGCAGATGCCGACCTTCTTCAGGTCGATGCCGTGGTCGGCCGCCTTCGCCCGGACGAACCGGATCGCGCGCTGCGCGTCGAGTAGCGGGGCCTTGCCGAGCGGGCCGGGGCGGTCCTTGGTGACGATGCGGTACTTGAGTACGAACGCATGCACGCCGAGGCCGTTGAAGAACTTGGCGACCTGCTCGCCCTCGTGGTCCGCCGCGAGGAACCCGTACCCGCCGCCGGGGCAGATCACGACCGCGGCCCCGGTCGCCTTGTCCTTCGGGGCGAGGTGGACGGTCAGGCCCGGCTTGTCGGCGTCGGAGTCGCCGACGGCCAGAGGGGCTTTTTCTTCCCAGAGAGGAACGACCGTCCTGGCCGGCGGCTGACCGAGGGCGAAGGCGGCGACTAGCAACGGGGCGGTCAGCATTCCTGAACCTCCGGGGGTCGGGCTGTATCTAATGGGATGCGGGGGCTATAATACCCCCGTCTGCCTTCGCACGGCAGCGTTATCCGGGGGCGATCTGGTTTCGACCGGGCAATGCGACGTGCCTGGTGGCGTGCCGAGGTTGATCGGTTGGCCTCGTAAAAAGCCGATCACACAACAACTGCTAACACGCAGTTTTCCCTGGCTGCGTAACTTAGTTACCAGCCCCGTTCAGTAGCCTTCGCCTGAGAGGTTGCTGTTCGGACGCCAAGTCAGGATCGCGGGCACTCGAGGATCCGGGCAACCGGGTTCGATTCGGCGGCCGTGCCCGCTAAACTTTCTGGCCGATAGCCTGCCGCGGACACTGCTTGTCGGGGCCGTTGCGGGCGAACACGGGGCAGTCATCCGATAGGCCC
>Ga0247829_10000047_pt1 | contig 29294 bp, 26 predicted proteins | sample 12C_Control_Day4_FD_207765 | JGI IMG/M metagenome (GOLD analysis project Ga0247829, IMG submission 207765) | Soil microbial communities from agricultural site in Penn Yan, New York, United States - 12C_Control_Day4 | ecosystem: Environmental > Terrestrial > Soil > Agricultural land | place... | reverse complement strand
GCCCGAGCCCGAGTCGGCTGCCGCCGCACCAGTCGCAGACATCCGCCAGCCCGCGGCGCCGGAGCCGATCGTGCGCACGCCGCTGGGTGATCGCTGGGCCGCCGTCGTCGCCCGGCTCTTGGAGCGGCAAGCCGTCACCGCGCTCGTGCGCGAGCTCGCCGTGCAGGCCGAGCTGGTGGCCATCGATGCCAGCACGTGGCGCCTTCGCGTCGAGCGAGAGTCGCTGCGAGCCGCGCCGCTGCGAGACAAGCTGCAGGCGGCGCTGGCCGAGCTGCTCGGCGAGCCCGTGCAACTCGAGACCGAGAGTGGCGTCGCCGCCGATTCACCCGCGCGGCGTGATGCAGCGGAGCGCGAGCGCCGGCAGCGCGAGGCCGAGCAGATCATCCACGGCGACCCGCTGGTCCAGGAGCTGATGGGGCAGTTCAAGACCGCCCGCATCGTTCCCGGATCGATCAAGCCCCATTGAAGGAGAACACCCGATGATGAAGAACCAGCTGGCCGGCCTGATGAAGCAGGCCCAGGCGATGCAGGACAACCTCAAGCGTGCGCAGGAAGAGCTGGCGGCCATCGAGGTCGAGGGCCAGTCCGGCGCAGGCCTCGTGAAGGTCACCATGACGTGCAAGCACGACGTCAAGCGCGTGGCCATCGACCCGAGCCTGCTCGCCGACGACAAGGACATGCTCGAGGACCTGGTCGCTGCCGCCTTCAACGACGCCATTCGCCGCGCGGAAGAAGTGAGCCAGGAGAAGATGGGCAAGCTGACGGCCGGCATGCCGCTGCCGCCGGGCATGAAGCTGCCCTTCTGACGCGGGCGTGGACAGCCTCCAGGCGCTGATCGACGGCCTGCGCCGCCTGCCCGGGGTCGGGGTGAAGTCGGCGCAGCGCATGGCGTTCCACCTGCTGCAGCACGATCGCGACGGTGCGCTGCGCCTGGCCGGTGCGTTGCAGGGCGCGGTGCAGCGCATCGGTCACTGCGAGCGCTGCCACACGTTCAGCGAGACGGCGGTGTGCGCCACCTGCTCCGATGCATCACGCGACGCACGGCTGCTATGCGTGGTGGAGACGCCGGCCGACCAAGCCGCGCTGGAGCGCACCGCCAGCTACCGCGGCCTGTACTTCGTGCTGATGGGGCGGATCAGTCCGCTCGATGGCATCGGCACGCGGGAGATCGGCGCCGAGCGCCTGATCGAGCGGGCCGGCGACGGTACGGTGGAGGAGGTCATCCTCGCGCTGAACTTCACCGCCGAAGGCGAGGCGACGGCGCATGTGCTGGCCGAGGCGCTGCGCGCGCGGGGGGTGCGGGTCACGCGGCTGGCGCGCGGAGTGCCGGCCGGCAGCGAGCTCGAGTACGTGGATCTCTCCACGATTGCGCACGCGCTGGTCGACCGTCGCTGACGGCCGCGCAGCAGAGTCAGCGGCGCGAGGCGGCTGCCTTGCCGGAAAGCTTCACCGAGCGGCTCGGCGCATCGGCCTTCGCACTCTTCTTCGATGCGGACTTCGTCGAAATGGCGGTGAGCGTCTTGCCGCCCTTGGTGCGCACCTTCACACGCTTGCGCGCCGGAAACTCGGGCGCCAGCAGCATGCGCGCGTTGTCGGCGATCTCGACCGACACGTCCTCGTGGCCGCGCCCGTTGCGCGGCACGAGCAGCGTCGACCCCTGCTTGACCAGCATGCGCGCCGGGATGAGGTTCACCTCGCGAAGCTCGGACTCGCTCATGCCCACCTTCTTCGCGACGTCGCCGGGCCGCATCGTCTTCGGTGCGACCCACGCCGTCCAGCTGGACATGGGGCCGTCGTGCCGGTTGACGTTGCGGACGAAGGCGTCGGCGTTCTCGTAGGGGAGCAGGATCTGCGGTGTGCCGGCGGCCAGGATCACCGGCTTGTTGAGCTGGGGGTTGAGTTGGTGGAAAGCGTCGAGGTCGATCCCGGCGAGTTTCGCCGCGAGCTCGACGTCGATATCGCTTTCGACGGCCACCGTCAGGAAGTAGGGGTGGTTGTCGATCGCGGGCAGCGCGAGGCCGAAGTCGGCCGGACGCAGGACGATGTTCTTCACCGCCTGTAGCTTGGGCACGTACTGGCGCGTTTCGCTCGGCATCTTCAGGCTGGCGTAGTCGGTCGGCAGGCGCTTCTTCTGGTTGCGCGACATGGCGCGCTGCACGTTGCCTTCCCCCCAGTTGTAGGCCGCCAGCGCCAGGTGCCAGTCGCCGAAGCGCGCATGCAGGCGCTCGAGGTAGTCGAGCGCTGCACGCGTGGAATCCAGCACGCTGCGCCGGTCGTCGCGAAAGATGTTCTGCGCCAGCTCGAAATCGCGGCCCGTGCCCGGCATGAACTGCCACATGCCCGAAGCCTTGGCGGAGGACATCGCCTGCGGGTTGAAGGCGCTCTCCACGAACGGCAGCAGCGCCAGCTCGGCCGGCAACCCGCGCCGCTCCACTTCCTCGACGATGTGGAAGAGGTAGCGCGCACCGCGCTCCGTCATGCGTTGCACGTAGTCGGGGCGGGAGGAATACCACTGCTCGTGCTGCATGACCACCTCGCCATCCAGCGTCGGCATCGCGAAGCCTTGGCGCACGCGCTCCCAGAGGTCGCTCCGGGCGCTGCGGTCGTCGAGGTCCACGTAGACGCCGGGGCGCAGCGGATCGCTCGGCGTGGCGGTGGCTTCGGAAGAGCCCGGCTGCGGGTCCGAAGCGGCCGGCTCCGCCTGCGCGACCGCGGCTTCCGCCACGGGTGCGGACGCTGGTGCGGCGACCGGCATGGCCGTGCCCAGCGGCGGCGGGGGCTCCACCGACGGAGAGGTTGCGCAGCCCGCCATTGCGAGCAGCGCAAGGATCGACAGAAGGTTCCTCACGCGTGGTTCTTTCGTAGCGGCGCCAGGGCCGCGAGGGAGCGACGCAGGCATCGGTGCACGATTGTGCCGGCCAACCGTGCTTTCAAACCGCGAAATGGCGAGAGACTATGGGTGGACGAAACAAACTATTGCACGATCTGCCAGTGCCTGACGCCACGCAGAGACCCGTGCGGCGCTTCGATCGCGGCGTGACGGGCCCGGGTCACTAGAATTCCGGCGAGCCGAGAGCCTCGCGCGCAGCGCATGCCTCGCCCTAGGAGCCCCGCCTGTGCATACCGGACCGCCCGCGCCTCCCTCCCACGAGCTCGCGGCCTGGCTCGCGACGCCTCCTGGGCGCTACCTGCTCGCGTGGGAGGAGCAGCGCATGGATGCGGCCGTGGTCGACCTCTTCGGCTTCCATGCCCTGCAACTCGGCCTGCCCGAGCTCGACGCGTTGCGCGCCAACCGCATGCCCCACCGCTGGCTCGCGTGCGACGGCACCGATCCGGCTTGCTTCGATGCCGAGGCGCCCCCGCCGCGCGCCGTCGCCCTGCATTGCGACTTCGATGCCCTGCCGTTTCCGAACCAGAGCCTGGACCTCGTCGTGCTGCCGCATGCGCTGGAACTCGCGCGCGATGCCCACCAGACGCTGCGCGAGGTGGAGCGCGTTCTCGTGCCCGAAGGGCGGGTCGTCATCCTCGGCTTCAATCCCACCAGCCTGTGGGGCCTGCGCCAGCGCCTGGGCCGCCTGCGCCAGGGCCTGGGCGGCCGCAAGCCGCTGTTCCTGCCGCGCACCGGCGAGTTCATCGGCTATTGGCGCCTGCGCGACTGGCTGCGGCTGCTGAGCTTCGAGGTCGAGGGCGGGCGTTTCGGGTGCTATCGGCCACCGCTGGCTTCGCTGCGCTGGCTCGACCGGTTCGCCTGGGTGGAGGCGACCGGCGACCGCTGGTGGCCGGTGCTGGGCGCCGTGTACTTCCTCATCGCCGTCAAGCGCGTGCGCGGCATGCGCCTGGTGGGCCTGGCGCGCAAGGAACGCGCGAAACCGCAGGCCGCGCCTGCCGTCGTGGCGAACCGGCGACGCGAAACGATCACCGAACGGAGCCCATGAGCGACGACGACGACAAGACCGTGACGATCTACACGGATGGGGCCTGCAAGGGCAACCCCGGCCCGGGCGGATGGGGTGCCTGGCTGGCCTACGGGGCCCACGAGAAGGAACTTTGGGGCGGCGAACCGCTCACGACCAACAACCGCATGGAACTCACAGCCGTGATCCAGGCGCTCGCTTCGCTGAAGCGGTCCTCGCGGGTCGCCCTCTATACAGACAGCGAATACGTGCGCAACGGGATCACGACCTGGATCCACGGCTGGAAGCAGCGCGGCTGGAAGACGGCCGACAAGAAGCCGGTGAAGAACATCGAGCTGTGGCAACGGCTCGATGCCCTGGCCGCGCAGCACCAGGTGCAATGGCACTGGGTGCGCGGGCACGCCGGAGACCCCGGAAATGAGCGTGCCGACCGCCTCGCGAACAGGGGTTGTGCGGAAGCGAACGCATGAGACAGCCGGTACAGTCGCGGCTGGAGTGACATTTGATGACAATCAGGAAAGTGCACACCGTCGTTGCCGTGGTAGGCATTGCAATCGTGGCGGGTGCGGCGTGGTGGTTCCAGGGGCGCGGCACGGCCCGCACGGTGGCGGCCAATGCATCGACTGCACCGGGCGCGACCTCGTCCGGGCCCGTGGCTGTGGAAGTGGGCAAGGTCGAGGCCGTGACGCTGGACGACGACGCCCAAGCCGTCGGCACGGTGCGCGCCCGCCAGGGCGTGATGGTGCGCCCGGAGGTCAGCGGCCGCATCGCGCGGCTCGGCTTCACCGACGGCCAGCCCATCCGGCGCGGGCAGGTGCTCGTGAAACTGGACGACACGCTGCAGCAGGCCCAGCTGAAGCAGGCCCAGGCGCAAGCCAGCATTGCCCGCACCAACCTGCAGCGCAGCCGGGAGCTCGTTGCACAGAACTTCGTCAGCCAGAGCGCGGTCGACCAGAACGCGGCGGCGCTGGAAGTGGCCGAGGCGCAGGTCTCTCTCGCGCGAGCGCAGCTCGCGCGCATGACCATCCTCGCGCCGTTCGAAGGGGTGGCCGGCATCCGCAACGTGGACGTCGGGGACTACGTGAAGGACGGCGCCGACGTGGTCCAGATCGAGGATCTTTCTTCGGTGTGGGTGGATTTCCGTCTGCCGGAGCGCTTCAGCGCGAACGTGAAGACCGCCCAGGTCGTCGATGTCTCGTTCGACGCGCTGCCCGGGCGCCGCTTCCCGGGTCGCGTCGAGGCGCTCGATTCGCTGATCGACGCCGATGGCCGCTCCCTGCTGGTCCGCGCACGCATCGACAACTCGGGCGGGGAGCTGAAATCCGGCATGTTCGCGCGCACGCGCATCGTGTTCGGCACGCGGGCGAATGCCCTGGTGGTGCCTGAAGAGGCCCTCGTTCCGCAGGGCGGGCGGCAGTTCGTGGTCAAGCTGGTGGAGGGCCCGAACGGACCGGTCTCGCAGCGCCTGGAAGCCAAGATCGGCGCCCGGCTGCCGGGCAAGGTGGAGGTGCTGGAGGGCCTGGCCGTCGGCGATACCGTGGTCACCGCGGGCCAGTCGAACCTGATGCGCGGCGACGGCCTGGCCGTGAGGGTGGTCGAGATCGGCCGGTCCGGGCCGCCCGGCTCGTCGGCGCCGACGCGTTCCGGCTCGGCGGTCTGAGGCGGCGGCGATGCGCATCTCCGAGACTTCGATCCGCCGGCCGGTGCTCGCCACGGTCATGTCGCTGCTGATCATCCTGATCGGCCTGGTGTCGTACAACCGCCTGACGGTGCGCGAGTACCCGCGCATCGACGAGCCGGTGGTCACGGTGAACACGCGCCTGATCGGGGCGTCTTCGGAGGTCATCGAGTCGCAGGTCACGAAGCCGCTGGAGGATTCCATCGCCGGCATCGACGGCGTCGACGTGCTCACGTCGATCTCGCGTGCAGAGCAGAGCCAGATCTCTGTGCGCTTCAAGCTCGCGCGCAATCCCGATGACGCCGCCGCCGACGTGCGCGACCGCGTCTCGCGCGTGCGCGGACGCCTGCCGGACGCCGTCGACGAGCCGGTGATCGCGAAGGTGGAGGCTGATGCGTTCCCCGTCATCTGGCTGGCGTTCACGTCCGACACGCTGAGCCCGCTGGAGGTCACGAACATCATCGAGCGCATCGTCAAGCCGAGGCTGCAGACGGTGCCCGGCGTCGCGCAGGTGAACGTCAACGGCGACCGCACGCTCTCGATGCGCATCTGGCTCGACCCGGACCAGCTCGCCGCCTACCGTCTCACCGTGCAGGACGTCGAGGATGCGCTGCGCAAGCAGAACCTCGAGGTGCCGGCCGGCCGCATCGAGAGCCGACAGCGCGAGTTCAACGTCACCGCGCGCACGGACCTCGCCACCGTCGCGCAGTTCGCAGAGGTGGCGTTGCGCACCGCCAACGGCTACACCGTGCGCCTGCGCGACGTGGCCCGCATCGAGCAGGCAGCGGCCAGCGAGCGCAGCAGCGTGCGCCTGAACGGCGTGGCGTCGATCGGCACCGGCATCGTGCGCAACGCCACGGCCAATCCGCTCGAAATCTCCGAAGGGGTGCGGGCGGTGCTGCCGCAGCTCCAGCAGGAGCTCCCGCCGGGCCTTACGGTGCAGGTGGCGAACGACAACTCGGTCTTCATCGACCGCTCGGTGAAGTCGGTCTACAGGACCATCGCCGAAGCTGTGCTGCTCGTGGCCCTGGTCGTGTTCGTGTTCCTGCGCACGGTGCGCGCATCGATCATCCCGCTCGTCACCATTCCCGTGAGCCTGATCGGCGCCTTCGGCATCATGGCCGCCGCCGGCTTCACGGTGAACACGCTGACGTTGCTGGCGCTGGTGCTGGCGATCGGCCTCGTCGTCGACGACGCCATCGTGGTTCTGGAGAACATCTTCCGCCACATCGAGGAGGGCCTCACGCCTTTCCAGGCGGCGTTGAAGGGCGCGCACGAGATCAGCTTCGCAGTGGTCGCGATGACGCTGACGCTGGCTGCCGTCTACGCGCCGCTCGCTTTCACGCCCGGCCGCACCGGCCGGCTCTTCGTGGAATTCGCGCTCACGCTGGCCGGGGCGGTGGTGGTGTCGGGGTTCGTCGCGCTCACGCTCACGCCGATGATGTGCAGCAAGCTGCTGCGCCACAATCCGCGCCCGTCGCGCTTCGACCGCGGCATGGAAAAGTTCCTCGTGTGGTTGACGCGGCGCTACTCCGGCGCCCTGACCTTCGTGCTGGCGCACCGATGGATCGTGCTCATCGTGATGGCGCTCGCCGGCAGCGGCAGCGTGTGGCTCTACAAGACCGCCAAGGAAGAGCTCGCGCCGATCGAGGACCGCGGCGTGATCCTTGCCAACGTCAACGCGCCGGACGGCTCCACGCTCGAATACACCGCCCGCTACTTGACGGAGATCGAGCGCATCGGCATGGCCCGCCCCGAGTTCGACCGCGTGTTCGTGGTCGCGGGCAACCCCACGGTGTCGCAGGGCATCTCGTTCCTGCGCACGGTCGACTGGGACGACCGCAAGAAGTCGACGCAGCAGCTCGCGCGCGAGCTGCAGCCACAGTTGAGCGCGCTGCCCGGCGTCTCGGCGTTTCCCATCACGCCGCCGAGCCTGGGCCAGGGCTCACGCGAGCGCGCGATCAACTACGTGATCCTCACGAGCGACAGCTACGACAACCTGTCGCGCGTGTCGCAGCAGTTCATCGCCGAGATGGCGAAGTACCCGGGCTTCGTTCAGCCCGACACCGACCTGCGCCTGAACAAGCCCGAGATCTTCGTGGAGGTCGATCGCGAACGGGCAGCCGACGCCGGAGTGGCGGTCGACCAGGTGGCGCGCACGGTCGAGACGATGCTCGGCGGCCGTGCCGTCACGAGATTCAAGCGCGATGCCGACCAATACGACGTGCTCGTCCAGACGGCCAGCCGCGGCCGCACCACGCCCGAGGACATCGAGAGGATGTTCGTGCGCGGGCGCAACGACGCGATGGTGCCGCTGTCGTCGCTCGTCAAGGTGCGCGAGGCGGTGAGCCCGCGCGAGCTGAACCACTTCAACCAGCGCCGCTCGGTGGCCATCACCGCCAACCTGGCGCCGGGCTATGCGCTGGGCGAAGCGCTGGAGTTCATGGACGAGACGGCGCAGCGGGTGCTGCCCCCCGGCTACGCCACGGAGCTGAACGGCGTGAGCCGCGAGTTCCGCGCGTCGTCGGGTGCGCTCGGCCTCGTGTTCGTGCTCGCGCTGCTGTTCATCTTCCTGGTGCTGTCGGGGCAGTTCGAGAGCTTCGTCGACCCGTTCGTGATCCTGCTCGCCGTGCCGCTGACGATCGTCGGCGCGCTCGCGGCGTTGCACCTGTCGGGAAGCACGCTCAACGTCTACTCGAAGATCGGCCTCATCACGCTCGTCGGGCTGATCAGCAAGCACGGCATTCTGATCGTGGAATTCAGCAACCAGCTTCGGCAGCAGGGCCGCGACGTGAAGCAGGCCGTGATCGAGGCCGCCAGCCTGCGCTTGCGCCCGATCTTGATGACCACGGGCGCCATGGTGCTCGGCGCCTTGCCGCTCGCGCTCGCCACGGGTGCCGGGGCCGAGAGCCGCCAGCAGATCGGCTGGGTGATCGTGGGCGGCATGACGGTCGGCACTTTGCTGACGATCTTCGTCGTGCCGACCATCTACACCTGGTTCGCGCGGTCGAAGGTGCCCGGCGAGATCACGACCCCGGCGCTGGCGCAGAAGCACGCCTAGTCTGGAAGTCTGCGCGGCAGACTCCTCATATGGCCTCGAGGGTTGGCGGCCAACGCGGGCCCTGAAGCGATAGTTCCAAGCGGCCTCGGTCAATAGCCGGCGGGCGTGGGCGTTGCCGGTCTTGGTGATGCTGCCGCGACTGAGCCGCTCGCCGCTGGAGTGCTCCGAAGGCACCAGGCCGAGGTAGCCCATGAGCTTGCGTGGGTGATCGAAACGGTTGAGGTCACCGATCTCGGCCACCAGCCCGATGGCGCTGATCACATCGATGCCGCGCAGCGCCTGCAGCGCCGCGACCAGTTCCATTGCTGACGACGCCAGTCTCAGCATGTAGCTCGGCACGCCCCGGTGTGCAACCTACGGCGCCGGAGACCGGCCACCCTGCGCTCGCAGGGGCGACCATGATGTCTAGCCTAGACCAGGCCGTCGAACAGGATCACGCCGACCGGCTCGCCCGCGGCTACGTCGCCGCGGTCGTGCTCGAGCACCACGAAGGCGTTGGCCTCGCTCATGCTGCGCAGGATGCCCGACCCCTGGGCGCCCGTAATCGCCACCTGCCAGCAGCCGTCTTCGCGCTGGCGGACGATGCCCCGCTGGTACTCCGTGCGGCCGGGCTTCTTGCGCAAGGGATGGGCGCAGGCCGCTCGAAGCATCGGCAACGGCGGCTCCGCGGCACCGGCCATCGCGAGCAGCGCGTCGCGGACAAACGCGTAGAACGTCACCATCACCGCGACCGGGTTGCCGGGCAGCCCGAAGACGATCGCCTGGCCGATCCGGCCGACCGCGAGCGGGCGCCCCGGGCGCATCGCGATCTTCCAGAAGAGCACGTCGCCCAGCCGGGCCATCACGCGCTTCGTGTGGTCGGCCTCGCCGACACTCACGCCACCGGAAGTGACGACGGCGTCGGCTTCGCGTGCGGCGCGGGCGAACGCGGCCTCGAGCGCCGCGGGCTCGTCGCGCACGACGCCGAGGTCGATCGCGTCGACGTCCAGGCGCCGCAGCATGGCCTCCAGCGTGTAGCGGTTGCTGTCGTACACGCAGCCGGACTCCAGCGGCTCGCCGATCGAGCGCAGCTCGTCGCCCGTGGAGAAGAACGCCACGCGCAGGCGACGTCGCACCGCGATCTCGCCGAGGCCGAGCGAGGCGAGCAGGCCGACGTCGGCCGGCCGAACGCGGCGGCCGGCGCGCAGCGCCGCCGAGCCGCGCGGCAGGTCTTCACCGGCGACCCGGCGATGGTCCCCGGTGCGCACGACGCCGGACGGAACGGTCAGCGTGTCGCCGTGCACCTGCGCGAACTCCTGGGGCACGACGGTGTCCAGGCCTGCAGGCATCACGGCGCCGGTCATGACGCGCACACATTCGCCGGCGTTCACCGCCTCGTCGAAGCGCTTTCCGGCCAGGCCGGTGCCGACGATCCGCAGCACCGTCGGCCCGTCGCGCTTCAGCTCGGCGCCGCGCAAGGCGAACCCGTCCATCGCGGCGTTGTCGTGGGCCGGCACGTCGATCGGCGACGTGACGTTCTGCGCGAGGATGCGCCCCAACGCATCGCGCAGCGCGACGACCTGCGTCTCGCCCACGGTCGGCAGCAGCCGTGCGATGACCTCCCGGGCGGCGGCCACCGGCAGGGCGTTCGGGTCGTAGCCCGAGACGCAGGAGGCGACCTCAGCGAGCTTCATCGAATCTTCAGCGCCATCAGCGCCTTGTCGTGCGACCGCCCGGATTCACGCACAGCGTCGGGCAACAGGCCATAGCGCACGAACCCGGCGCGAGCGTAGAGCCGCTCGGCCCCGTGATTGCCGGCGGTGACGCTCAAGGTCAGCGTCTCGATGCCCGAGCTGCGCGCCTCCTCGATGCACGCCTGAAGCAGGGCTGCGGCCACCCCGTGGCCACGCCAAGCGGGCCGCACCATCATGCCGACGATCTGCGCCAGATGCCGCACCTTCGGGCGGGCATCACGGTCGCACCCGATCGCGCCGACCAGGGCACTCTCGGCAAATGCGCCGAGCAGGAAATGCCCGCCTTCCGGCCGGTCCAGGCCGAGCCGCCCCAGGTAGGCGTGCGGCGGCTTCAGTCGCTCGCCCGCGGCGTCCGACGTGAAGGCATCCGGATGCGCCTGCAGCATCTCGTCGCGCAGTGCCTTGTACGCACGCAGGTCGTCCGGTTCGAGCCGGCGCACGTGCGCTTTCATGCGTCGCGTTCGAGCCGGTCGAGCTCGTCCAGCGTGTTGGCGTTGAAGAAGGCCGCGCTGTCGTCGAACGGCACGTCCGCTAAGGCATGGCGGGCCAGCCAGTCATCGATCTTGCGGCCGCCCCCCCCAACGAACTCCGCGAGGTCGTCGCGCAAGGCGGTCCGCATGAGGCAGAACGCAGGTTGACGGCGCCGCCGGCCGTCTTCCAGCGTGACGGGCACCGCGATATCCACTGCGCCGGCGGCGAGGCGGGCGACCAGGTCTTCCGGGAATCGCGGCGTGTCGACCGGCACGGTGACGAGCCACGGCGTGACGCAGTGGCCCAGTCCCGCGAGGAAGCCAGCAAGCGGGCCGGCGTAGTCCGGCGGCTCGTCGGGCCACACCGGCACGCCGAACGCGGCATAGGCATGCAGGTGCCGGTTCGCGCTGATCATCAGCGGCCCGACCTGCGGCGCGAGCCGGTCCAGCGCATGCCGGGCGAGCGGCTCGCCGCGCAGGGTCTGCAGGCCCTTGTCCACGCCGCCCATGCGGCTGCCGCGCCCGCCTGCGAGGACCAGTCCCGTCACGGCCTCGCGTTGCATCGCCTAGCCGCCGATGTAGTGCATCTCGACGCGTCGCTCGCCCGCCGGCGCGCTGAAAGCGCCCCGCAGCTCGGAGTAGCGATCGTCGCGCTCGTGCCAGATGGGCCCGATGGCGGCTGCGATCTGCTCGTCCGTGGCGCCGCCGCGCAACAGCGCCCGGAGGTCGTGGCCGCGGCTGGCAAAGAGGCACAGGAACAGCTTGCCCTCGGTCGAGAGCCGGGCGCGGTTGCAGTCCCGGCAGAACGCCTGCGTCACGCTGGAGATGAGCCCGATCTCCCCGGCGCCGTCGCGCCACCGCCAGCGCTCGGCCGTCTCGCCGGGAGCGCCCGGCTCCAGCGCCTCCAACGCACCCAGCGCCTGCAGCCGCTCCAGCACCTGCGCCGACGGCAGCACCTGGTCCATGCGCCAGCCGTTGCTGGTCCCGACGTCCATGAACTCGATGAAGCGCAGCACGATGCCCGAGCCGCGGAAGTGCCTGGCCATCGGCACGATCTCGTGGTCGTTCACGCCGCTCTGGACGACCATGTTGACCTTGATCGGGGCCAGGCCCGCGCGTTGCGCGGCCTCGATACCCGCCAGCACGTCGGCCACCGGGAAGTCGGCATCGTTCATGCGCCGGAACACGGCGTCGTCCAGCGCGTCCAGGCTCACCGTGACGCGCTCGAGCCCGGCCGATTTCAACGCCTGCGCCTTGCGCGCGAGCAGCGAGCCGTTGGTGGTGAGCGTGATGTCCAGCGGATCGCCGTCGACGGTGCGCAGCTGCGCCAGCATCTCGACGAGCCGCTCCAGGTTGCGGCGCAGCAGCGGTTCGCCGCCGGTCAGGCGCAGCTTGCGCACGCCGTGCCGCGTGAAGGCTGCCGACAGCCGCGTGATCTCCTCGAAGCTCAGCAGCGAGGATTGCGGCAGGAAGGTGTAGTCGCGGTCGAACACCTCCTTGGGCATGCAGTAGCCGCAGCGGAAGTTGCAGCGGTCGGTGACCGAGATGCGCAGGTCGTGCAGTGGGCGTCCCAGGCGGTCGGCCAGCAGGCCCGTCGGCGCCGGCGCGCCCTCGGGAATGCGCGGCACGCTCGCGGCGTAGCGCAGGTCGGCCAGCGGAATGACTTTTTCGGCCATGCGGCCATTGTGCCGCGCAGCCCGGGCGCGCGCCGTCTCTAGGGATTGCCGGCAGACCCCACCGGCAAGCGGCGCGCGCCGGTGTAGCGCCGCGCCCAGTACGAGGCGCCCATGCTCTCGATGCGCACGGCGCTGCCGGTGCGCGGCGCGTGTATGAACCGGCCTTCACCCACGTAGATGCCCACGTGGGAGAAGGTGCGGCGCAGCGTGTTGAAGAACACCAGGTCGCCCGGCTGCAGTTCGTCCTGCCCCACTTCGCGCAGGTGCGGCGCATGCGCCTGCTCGTCGGCGCGCCGAGGCAGCGCGAGGCCGAGCGTCAGCTGCACGATGTGCCGCGTGAAGCCGCTGCAGTCGAAGCCCTCCAGGCCGGCGCCGCCACGGCGATAAGGCACGTCCAGGAACTGCAGCGCCGCGATCACGATGTTCGATGTCTCGTCGGACCCGAATTGCGCGCTCGGCGGCATCGCGGGAGCAGGGCGCTCCCACCGCGTCGTGTCCAGGTCCGCTTCCTGCGCAAGGGCGGCCGACCCGGCCAGCGCCAGGGCCGCGAGCTGCAGCAAAGCGAGCGGGATGACCTTCACGGTCCGTGAGATTAGCGTCAGCCGACGAGCATCGACAAGGGACAATATCAGCGGCCCTTCAGCGCCGGCCCGAATGTGCGATTCAGCACGGGAGACACGCATGGACTATCGCGAGTTCTATCGCCGCTCGATCCACGAGCGCGACAGCTTCTGGGCCGCGGAAGCCCAGGCCATCGACTGGCACCGCCCCTTCGACACCGTGTGCGATCACAGCCGCCCGCCGTTCGCGCACTGGTTTCCGGGCGGGCAGACCAACCTGTGCCACAACGCGGTCGACCGCCACGCCGCCGAGCACCCCGATCGCAACGCCCTGATCTGGGTCTCGACCGAGGTCGGCCAGGAGCGTGTCTACTCCTTCGCCGAGCTCCATGCCGAGGTCCAGCGCATGGCCGCCATCCTGCTGGCGCAGGGGGTCGAGAAGGGCGATCGCGTGCTCGTGTACATGCCGATGGTCCCCGAGGCGGCGTTTGCGATGCTGGCCTGCGCGCGCATCGGCGCGATCCACTCGGTGGTGTTCGGCGGCTTCGCCAGCGTAAGCCTGGCCAGCCGCATCAACGACGCGAGGCCGAAGGTGGTCGTGAGTGCGGACGCCGGCAGCCGCGCGGGCAAAGTCGTGCCGTACAAGCCCCTGCTCGACGAGGCGATCCGGCTGGCCGTCCACAAGCCCGAGCGCGTGCTGCTGATCGACCGCGGGCTCGCGCCGATGGAGCGCGTGGCCGGCCGCGACGTCGACTACGCGCACCTGAGCCTGCAGCATGCGGGCGCCGTCGTGCCCTGCGCCTGGCTCGACGCGGCACATCCGAGCTACACGCTCTACACGAGCGGCACCACGGGCCGCCCCAAGGGCGTGCAGCGCGACACCGGGGGCTACGCCGTGGCGCTCGCGTCGAGCATGCGGCACATCTTCCTGGGCCAGCCCGGCGAGACCTACTTTTCCACCAGCGACATCGGCTGGGTCGTCGGGCACAGCTACATCGTGTACGGGCCGCTCATCGCCGGCATGGCCACGATCCTCTACGAGGGCCTGCCCATCCGCCCGGACGCGGGCATCTGGTGGAGTCTGGTCGAGAAGTACACCGTCACGGCCATGTTCAGCGCGCCCACGGCGGTGCGCGTGCTCAAGAAGCACGACCCGGCGTTCCTGAGGCGCCACGATCTCTCCAGCCTGCGCGCTCTGTTCCTGGCCGGCGAGCCGCTGGACGAGCCCACGGCGCGCTGGATCTCCGAAAGCCTCGGCCGCCCGGTGATCGACAACTACTGGCAGACCGAGACCGGCTGGCCCATCCTCGCGACCTGCCAGGGCATCGAGCGCCAGCCGACCAAGTTCGGCAGCCCGGGGATGCCGGTCTACGGCTACAACGTGAAGCTCGTCGACGAAGCCAGCGGCGCGGAGCTCACCGGTGCCTACCAGAAGGGCGTCGTCACCATCGAGGGGCCGCTCCCGCCCGGATGCATGCAGACCCTGTGGGGCGACGACGCGCGCTTCGTCGAGACGTACTGGTCCACCATTCCCGGACGGCAGGTCTACAGCACGTTCGACTGGGGCATCCGAGACGAGGACGGCTACTTCTTCATCCTCGGGCGCACCGACGACGTCATCAACGTTGCCGGCCACCGCCTGGGTACGCGCGAGATCGAGGAGAGCATCTCCAGCCATCCCGCCATCGCCGAGGTCGCGGTGGTCGGCGTTGCCGATGCGCTGAAGGGGCAGGTGGCGATGGCTTTCGCCGTCTTGAAAGACGCCTCCGTGCTGGCCGACGAGCACGCCGCGCTGCGCCTGGAGGGCGAAATCATGAAACGGGTGGACGAACAGCTGGGCGCCGTCGCGCGGCCGAGTCGCGTCCGCTTCGTGGGTGTGCTGCCGAAGACGCGTTCCGGCAAGATGCTGCGCCGGGCGATCCAGGCCGTTTGCGAAGGCCGCGATCCGGGCGACCTCACCACCATCGAGGATCCTTCGGCGCTCGAGCAGATCAAGGAGCTCGTGCGCCAAGGCTGAAACGCTCGCGGGCACAATGCGCGGCCATGAAGACCCTCCTGCTTTCCGCCGCGCTGTGCTGGTCCGCCGCCGCAGCCGCCGTGGCGCTGCCCGGCCCGGCCTTTCCGCGCTTCGACACCACAGCGCAGGTCGGCGCGGCCTGCGACAAGGGGTTGGCGGGCGCCCATCGTCGCCTCAAGGCGCTCGAGCGACGGGCCGCCGACAGCGGATGGCTCGCCGCCGCGGACGACCTGAATGCCTACATCGAGGACACCTACTACCCGATCGGCTTTCTCACCAACGTGCATCCGGACGCCGCCGTGCGCGACGCCGCCCAGTCCTGCGAACTGAGATGGCAGGATTTCGCCTCCACGTTGGGGCTGAACGAGAAGCTCTACCGCGCCGCGCGCCGCATCAAGCCACGCGACGCCATCGACAGCGAGGCGCTGCGCCTGACGCTCGAGGGTTTCGAGGATTCCGGCGTCACGCTGCCGGCGGACAAGCGCCCGCGAGCCAAGGCGCTGTCCGACCGCATCACCGAGCTCGGCCTGAAGTTCGAGCAGAACGTGCGCGACGACCCGACCCAGGTCGCTTTCACGCTGGAAGAGCTGGCCGGCGTGCCGGACACGGCGTGGAAAGGCGCCAGGCGAGACGACAACGGGCGCGTCATGCTCGGCATCGACTACCCCACCTACACGCAGCTCATGCAGTCCGCGCGGAATGCCGGTGCCCGCGAGCGCATGTGGCGCGCAAAGACCAATGAGGGCGGCGAGGCGAACCTGGCCCTCCTCGCCGAGATCGCGACGCTGCGGCGCGAGTACGCTGGGCTCTTCGGGTTCGACAGCTATGCCGATTTCGTGCTGCGGCGGCGCATGGCGCAGTCCAACGAGCGCACGCAGGCCTTCCTCGACGAGGTCAAGGCCGCCGTGACCGCGGCCGAGCAGCGGGACCTCGTCGCGCTTCGCGCGACCAAGGCACGTGAGACGAACCGGCCCGCCGAAGACACCCGGGTCGAACGATGGGACGTGTCCTACTACACGGAGCAGCTGCGACGCGAACGCTTCTCGATCGACCAGGACGCCTTCCGCCCGTACTTCCCGCCGCAGGAAAGCATGCGCTTCGTCATGCGCCTGGCCGAGCGCCTGTTCGGCATCCGCTACGAGCGCGCAAACGCCACGCTCTGGCACCCCGAGGCCCAGGCCTATGCGGTCATCGACGCGGCCACGAACCGCCCGATCGCCGGCCTCGTCGTCGATCTCTACCCGCGGGCGGGCAAGTACAACCATGCCGCCGTCTGGAGCTACCGCAACGTCGCTGCGCGCAATGGCCGCACGCCCCAGGCGGCGTTGGTCGTTAACCTCGACCGTCAGGGCCTGACGCTCGAGGAACTCGAAACGCTCCTTCACGAGTTCGGCCACGCGCTGCACAACAACCTGTCCACCACCCGCTACACGGCGCAAGCCGGCACCAACACGCTGGACGACTTTGCCGAGGCGCCGTCCCAGATGCTGGAAGACTGGGTCTACGACAAGCGCGTGCTGGGCACCTTCGCCGAGGTCTGTCCCGCGTGCAAGCCCGTCCCTCCCGCGATGATCGATCAGGCCCGGGCGGCGCGTGACCATGCCAAGGGCAGCTTCTACGCCCGCCAGCATCTCTACGCCAGCTACGACCTGACCCTGTACGGTCGCCAACCCGCCGATCCGATGGCACTGTGGGCCGCGATGGAGGGTGCGACGCCGCTCGGCCACGTGGCCGGCACGCGGTTCCCGGCCGGTTTCTCCCACGTGGCCAGCAACTATGCGGCCGGCTACTACGGCTACCTCTGGAGCCTCGTGGTGGCCATGGACCTGCGCACCGCTTTCGCCGCCGACCGGCTCGACCCCTCGGTGGGCCAGCGCTACCGCCGCACCGTCCTGGCCTCCGGCGGACAGCGGCCCCCGGCGGCCGTGGTACGGGATTTCCTGGGCCGCGAGAGCACGTCGAAGGCGTTTTTCGAGTACCTGAAAGGTCTACAGTAAGGACTGGTCGAGGTGCAGCATGCGCGGCTGGCAGGAAGACATGTTGACGGCGCTCGAGGATCAATTCCTCGACGAACAGGGCATCTTCAGCCGCATGGAGCGCGCCGCCGTGGCCGTCGGCTTCGAATACTGCGCCTATGGCCTGCGGGTTCCGATCCCGGTGACCAAGCCGCAGATCGTCATGCTCAACAACTATCCCGATGCATGGCGCCGCCGCTACCAGGAAGCGGGGTACGTGCAGCGCGATCCGACCGTGCTTCATGGCCGCCGGTCGCAGGCGCCCATCGTCTGGAGCGACGAACTCTTCGCCGGCGCGGAAGACCTGTGGACCGAAGCGCGCGCCCACGGGCTGCGGGTCGGCTGGGCGCAGTCGAGCCTGGATGGGCACGGCGTCGGCGGCATGCTCACGCTGGCGCGCTCGCATGACGACATCCTCCCCGGCGAACTCGTTGCCAACGAAGTCAAGATGCGCTGGCTCGTGAACATGGCGCACCTCGCGTTGTCCAGGCGCATGGCGCCGAAGTTGACGGGGCGGCCCGACAGCCCGCTCACGCCACGGGAGGTCGAGATCCTGCAATGGACCGCCGACGGCAAGACCGCCGGCGAGATCAGCGACATCCTGCACGTGTCCGAGCACACCGTTGCCTTCCACATGGGCAATGCCATGCGCAAGCTGGATTCCAATAACAAGACCGCTGCGGTCGTGAAGGCCGCGGTGCTGGGGCTGCTGAACTAGCCTACAAGGGTTGGGAGGTTTCAAGCCGGCCGCGGCATGGTCGAATTCGCACCATGGTCACTTCTCCTGACGGCTTCGTGCGGCTCACCCTGGACGACGTCCTGTCCGTTCCCTTCAAGCACCTGGTGTCCGGCATCGACGAGGAGCCGGCGCCGCTGCCCTGCGGCACGTACACGACGATCTCCGGGTACACCGAGTGGGTCAGCGACACGCAGCCGAAGATCACCGTCGGCTGGGACTGGATCATCGCGCCGGCAGACGGCGGCTCTCATTGGCGGCGGATCGGCCTGCCCCGCAGCAATCTGCTGCTGGTCGACACCGCACAGAACGACTATGCATGGGAACGCAACCTCGTGGTGCTGGCCACGGTCGTGGATGCCATCCCGTGGCAGGAGCAGGCGAAAACGGCGGTGGTCGAGCGGTATGCGGCATAGCATCCTGAGGAATGTCAACCTACAAAGGTTTCTAGTTCCGCGCGCGGTCACGCTCCGTTTCAATGCATCCGACGGGCTCAACAGGAGACGACGGCGTGCAGTACATCAGCGGGACCTCGACCAGCTTGGCGGCGGAGGTGTTGGTCGGGCTGGCGCGCTTCCGTCATCGGGTGTTCGTGGAGATGTTGGGCTGGGAGTTGCAGACCCGCGATGGTCTGGAACTCGATCAGTTCGACAGGGCCGATACCGTCTACGTCGCCGCTCGGAATGAGCATGGCGCCGTCGTCGGCATCGCTCGGCTGCTACCAACAATAAGACCATATCTGCTCAGGGACGTCTTTCCGCAGCTTCTCCACGAACAACCTTTGCCTTGCACTGCGGCCGTCTGGGAGCTGTCGAGGTTCGCCGCCGTCGACTTCGACTCCACCCGCACGACCCCCGTGTCCCAGGCCACCGCGCAGGTGTCTTCTCCTGTAGCCGTCGGGTTGCTTCGGGAGGCCATGCGCGTCGCGGCCGAGCTGGGCGCACAGCGCCTCATCACCGTTTCGCCGCTGGGTGTCGAGCGGCTGTTGCGCAAGGCCGGGTTCCGCGCTCACCGAGCCGGCCCGCCCATCGTCGTAGAAGGCCATCCCGTCTTCGCATGCTGGATCGACCTTGAACCACAGGCAGGCGTTGTCACCCACTGAAAGCTCCAGGAGTGCCGGCGTGGTCAATGCCCCCGCCAGCATCAGCAAGCTGCTCGGCCAGAGCGAATGGGGCGAGCTCGATGCCGACACCTTCATGCGCGAACTCGCCGCGGCGATGGCGCAGGAGCTCGGATGCGAGCGCTTCGCAGTGCGCCTCGTGATGGACACGCGCCTGGGCCGCACCCTCAAGACCGTGGCCCTCTTCGACCGAGCGCTCCACGGCATGCCGCACGTGCCCGACATCATCGGAGACGAGGTGGATGCCTACCTCACCACCGTGTCGCGCGGTGGTGGCCTCGTGGCCACCGAAGTGGCTACCGAGTCGCGCATGCCCGATCCGGTGCGCGATACCTTTGCCCAATGCGGCGTCCGCTCCGTGCTCGACGTCGCGATCTCGCTCAACGGGCTCATCTACGGCACCATGGGCTGCGAGCAGGTGCGGCGAACCGTCCAGTGGACGCCGCACCAGGTCGAGCTCCTGAGGCGCCTGGCCATCAAGACGGCGCCCGCCCTGATCCGTGTCATGCACAAGGAGCTCACCGAGCCCGGCGACCTTTGGGAGCCGGGGCCCAGCTACTGGCTGGCGCCCCTGGTCCCGCCGCCCGCGCCCTGAGCGTCAAAGCACCTCGGAGGCGAAGTCCGCGAGGCGGGAGCGCTCGCCCCGCGCCAGCATGATGTGCCCGCTGTGCGGCCATCCCTTGAAGCGATCCACCGCATAGGTCAACCCGGAACTGCCTTCGGTGAGATAAGGCGTGTCGATCTGCGCCAGGTTGCCCAGGCAAACGATCTTGGTCCCGGGACCGGCGCGCGTGATCAGCGTCTTCATCTGCTTGGGCGTGAGGTTCTGCGCCTCGTCGATGATCACGTACTTGTTCAGGAACGTGCGCCCGCGCATGAAGTTCAGGCTCTTGATCTTGATCTTGCTGCGCACCAGGTCGTTGGTGGCCGCGCGTCCCCACTCCCCGGCGCTGCTGTCGGCCCGCGCCAGCACTTCGAGGTTGTCGTCGAGCGCCCCCATCCAGGGCCCCATCTTCTCTTCCTCGGTGCCGGGCAGGAAGCCGATGTCCTCGCCGACCGGAACGGTGACCCGCGTGACGATGATCTCGGTGTAGCGGCGCTCGTCCATCACCTGGCTCAGCCCGGCGGCCAGCGTCATCAGCGTCTTGCCGGTCCCGGCCGTGCCGGTCAAGGTGATGAAGTCGCACTCCGGATCCATCAGCAGGTTGAGCGCGAAGTTCTGCTCGCGATTGCGAGCCGTCACGCCCCACACGGCGTTCTTCTGGTGGGTGTACTCCCTCAGCGTCTTCAGCACGGCCGTCTTGCCGGTGATCTCGGTCACGCGCGCGTAGAGCGGCGCGGCACCGGGCGTCTCGAGATAGACGAACTGGTTGATGAGGAGCACCGGGACCATCGGGCCGGCGATCCGGTAGTAGGTGTACCCCCCTTGCTGCCAGCTCTCCATCGTCTTGCCATGGCGCTCCCAGAAGTCGGGCGGCAGCGGCAGCACGCCGGTGTAGAGGAGGTCGACGTCGTCCAGCGTCTTGTCGTTGAAGTAGTCCTCCGCCGGCAGGCCGAGGGCGCGCGCCTTCACGCGCATGTTGATGTCCTTGGACACCAGCACCACGTCCTTGCCCAGCAGCTTGTCGCGCAACGATTGGACGACGCCGAGGATCTGGTTGTCCGCCTTGCCCTGCGGCAGGCCGGCGGGCAGCTTCACGTCGAGGAGTTGGGTCTGGAAGTACAGCTTTCCGCCAGCCTCCTTGTGGCCGGTCTTGGCCAGCGGAATGCCGTCCTCGCCTTCGGTGATGCCGCCGGACGCGAGAGCGTCGAGATCGCGGCTCACCTGCCGCACGTTGCGCGCGACTTCGCTCATCCCCTTCTTGTGGCCGTCGAGCTCCTCGAGCGTGATCATCGGCAGGTAGATGTCGTGCTCGTCGAACCGGAAGATCGACGTCGGGTCATGCATCAGCACGTTCGTATCCAGCACGAACAACCGCGCGGGGCCGGTGCCCCGCGGCTTGCGCGGGCGCGGCTCAGGCGCTGCGCGGGGAGCCGGCGCAGGCGCAGGCGCATGGCGCACTTCTTCACGGGCCGCCGCCACCTCCGTGCTGCCGCCGTAGAGATCGAGGGTGCCGGCCGCCGGTTCGGCAGCCGGGCTGGGTTTCAACGTTTTCTTGCCGGTCTTCGGCGCGGCCTGGGATTCGTAGTCGGAAGGAGCGAGGAGGGCGGCTTTGCGCGCAGGCGGCTTGGGCAGTGGCATGGAGTGGCGTGGTCCTCAAAAAAAAAGCCGCACGGTCGACTGTGCGGCTCGGTTCGGGGTGCTCGGTTCGCGAGACTCGGGCATGACTGGCATTATGCACAGGCGCCTTGCCGGCGGATCGGGTGGAACCCCGCCAAACGAAAAAGCCGGCACAGGCCGGCTCTATTGGGCAAGGCGCGTGCCGCCCATCAGGCCGGGACGGCCTTCTTCAGGCCCTTGACGGCCTTCAGGATCTCGTCGACGTGGCCGGCCACCTTGATCCCGCGCCACTCGGCCCGCAGCACGCCGGAGCCGTCGATCAGGAAGGTGCTGCGCTCGATGCCCTTCACCTTCTTGCCGTACATGATCTTGTTCTTGACGACGCCGAACATGTGGCAGAGCTTCTCTTCGGTGTCGGCAATCAGCTCGAACGGCAGTTCCAGGTTCTGCTTGAACTTCTCGTGCGAGGCCATGTTGTCGCGCGATACGCCGAACACCACGGCACCGGCCTTCACGAAGTCCTTGTGACGATCTCGAAACTGCATGGCTTCAGTGGTGCAGCCGGGGGTGTTGTCCTTCGGGTAGAAGTACAGCACCACGGTCTGGCCGGCGAAAGCCGCGGGCGTGAACTTCACACCGCCGGTGGCGAGCGCTTCAAATTCCGGGAGGGGTTTGTTGAGGGCTGGCGTCATGGAAGAGGAGAGTTCTGGAAGGCGCGCCTGGGGACCGACGCAGCCCACAATTGTACGGGATCGACCGATAGCCCCTCTATGCGGCCGGACCCTGACAAGCCCCTGAACGGGGGTGTCAGGCGGCAGGCTCGATCAGCAGCGCCGCGGTGACGGCCCGGCCCTCGCCGGCCAGCACGTTGAACGTTCGGCACGCGGCCACGGTGTCCATGGTCTCGACGCCGATACGGCGCTCGATGAGGGCCCTCTGGAGCGCGGGCGGCACGAAACGCAGACGCGTGCCGGAGCCGAAGATGACCAGTTCGGGCTCGAAGGCCAGGAGCTGCTCGAAGTGTTCCGCGGTGAGCTGTTCCAGCCGGTCGACGGGCCAGGCCTCGGGCGTTCCCCGGGCCGGCACGATCACGCTGCTCGTCCATTCGGTCGCGTTCACCCACACGCGCGACGGCTCATGCCGGGCGATCATGTTGGCGCCATCGGGGCGGTCGGGCTGCAGCTTCACGTACATAATTCTAGTTTTGCGGCGCAGCATGCGCCGCGTCGCCGGGAGGAGACCCTTTTGAAGCCGATCGCGAAGTCCAGCAAGCTGGCGGACGTGTGCTACGACATCCGCGGCCCGGTGCTGGAGAAGGCCCGCGAAATGGAGGACGAAGGGCACAAGATCATCAAGCTGAACATCGGCAACGTGGCCGCGTTCGGGCTCGAGCCGCCCGACGAGATCGTGCAGGACATGATCCGCAACCTGCCGCACGCGGCGGCGTACACCGACAGCAAGGGGCTGTTCGCGCCGCGCAAGGCGGTGGTGCACTACACGCAGGAAAAGCACATTGCCGGCGTGACGGTGGACGACGTCTACCTCGGCAACGGCGCGTCGGAGCTCATCGCCATGAGCCTGAACGCGCTGCTCGACAACGGCGACGAGGTGCTCGTGCCGGCCCCGGACTACCCGCTATGGACGGCCGCGGTGTCGCTCTCCGGCGGCCGCCCGGTGCACTATCTCTGCGACGAAGGCAGCGACTGGATGCCCGACATCGAGGACATCCGGGCCAAGGTCACGCCGCGCACGCGCGCCATCGTGGTGATCAACCCGAACAACCCGACCGGGGCCCTCTACCCCAAGGCGCTCCTGGAGCAGATCATCGAGCTCGCGCGTGCCCACGAGCTGATCGTGTTCGCCGACGAGATCTACGACAAGACCCTGTACGACGGGCATGTGCACACGAGCATCGCGTCGCTGGCCGACGACGTTCTCTGCGTGACCTTCAACGGCCTGTCGAAGAACTACCGCTCATGCGGCTACCGGGCCGGTTGGATGATCGTGTCGGGCGACAAGCGCCATGCGCGCGACTACATCGAGGGCCTGAACATGCTGGCGTCGATGCGCCTGTGTGCCAACACGCCCGGCCAGCTCGCCATCCAGACCGCGCTGGGGGGCTACCAGAGCATCAAGGACCTGGTGGCGCCCACCGGGCGCCTGTGCCGCCAGCGCGACCTCGCGTACGAGCTCCTGACGCAGATCCCGGGCGTCTCGGTGGTCAAGCCGAAGGCCGCGCTCTACATGTTCCCGCGGCTCGACCCGAAGGTGTACCCGATCGCCGACGACCAGCAGCTGGCCTACGAGCTGCTGGCCGACGAGAAGGTGCTCATCGTCCAGGGCACCGGTTTCAACTGGCCGTCGCCCGACCATTTCCGCCTCGTGTTCCTGCCCAATTCCGACGACCTCACCGACGCGATCGGGCGCATCGCGCGCTTTCTCGAGCACTATCGCAAGCGCCACACTCTCTGAAGCTCTGAAGCGACCATGAATCCGATCCAAGTTGGACTGCTGGGCATCGGCACCGTGGGCAGCGGCACGTTCAACGTGCTGGCCCGCAACCAGCCTGAAATCCTCCGCCGCGCCGGGCGCGGCATCCGCATCACGATGGTGGCCGACCTGGACGTCGAGCGCGCACGCCGCATCGTGGGCGACCAGGCGGAGGTCGTCACCGATGCGCGGCAGGTCATCGCCAATCCGGACATCGACATCGTGGTCGAGCTGATCGGCGGCTATGGCATCGCCCGCACGCTCGTGCTGGAGGCGATCGCCGCCGGCAAGCACGTGGTGACGGCCAACAAGGCGCTGCTCGCGGTGCACGGCAACGAGATCTTCGCCGCGGCCCGCGAGAAGGGCGTGATCGTGGCTTTCGAAGCGGCGGTCGCGGGCGGGATCCCGATCATCAAGGCGTTGCGCGAGGGGCTCACGGCCAATCGGATCGAGTGGCTGGCCGGCATCATCAACGGCACGACGAACTTCATCCTGTCGGAAATGCGGGCGAAGGGCCTCGATTTCGACGTCGTGCTGAAGGAGGCTCAGCGGCTGGGTTATGCCGAGGCCGACCCGACCTTCGACATCGAGGGTGTGGACGCGGCGCACAAGGTAACGATCCTCTGCGCGATCGCGTTCGGCGTGCCGGTGCAGTTCGATCGGGCCCATGTGGAGGGCATCACGCGGCTCCAGGCGATCGACATCCGCTACGCCGAGCAGCTCGGCTATCGCATCAAGCTGCTGGGCATCGCGCGGCGGCGCGACCAGGGCATCGAGCTGCGCGTGCATCCCACGCTCGTGCCGTCGAAGCGGCTGATCGCCAACGTGGAGGGCGCCATGAATGCCGTCGTGGTGCAGGGCGACGCCGTCGGCACCACGCTCTACTACGGGAAAGGCGCGGGCTCGGAGCCGACGGCCTCCGCCGTGGTGGCCGACCTGGTGGACGTGACCCGGCTGCACACCGCCGACCCGAACCACCGGGTGCCGCACCTCGCGTTCCAGCCGGACGCCATGGCCGACACCGCGATCCTCCCGATCGACCAGGTGGTGACGGCTTTCTACCTGCGTATCCGCGTGGCCGACGAAGCCGGCGTGCTGGCCGCCATCACCGGCATCCTGGCCGAGCACGGCATCTCCATCGACGCGTTGCTGCAGCGCGAGTCTGGCGAGGGCGAGAAGCAGACGGACGTGATCATCCTCACGCACGACACGGTGGAGGGCAGCATGCGCGAGGCGCTGGCCCGCGTGCAGGCGCTGCCCACGGTGCTGGCGCCGATCGTGAGCCTTCGGAAGGAAGAGCTGGCGTGAGCGAGGCCGGGCCGCTGCGCTACGTGAGCACGCGCGGCGACGCCACGCCGCGCCGCTTCTGCGAGATCCTGCTCGAAGGCCTGGCGCCGGACGGCGGGCTGTATCTGCCCACCCGCTATCCCGCGGTGGACGCCGCCACGCTCGCGGCATGGCGCGGCCTGTCGTACGCGGACCTCGCCGTCGAGGTGCTCTCGCTCTACATCGACGACATCCCGGCCGATGACCTGGAGGCGATCTGCGCGCGCACCTACACCGCCGGCGTCTTCGGCACCGATGCGGTTGCGCCCTTGAGGCCGCTGGAGCCCGGCGTCTTCGTGCAGGCCCTGTCGAACGGCCCGACGCTGGCCTTCAAGGACCTGGCGATGCAGCTGCTCGGGCAGCTGTTCGAGTACGAGCTCGCGCGCCGCGGCGAGACGCTCAACATCCTGGGCGCGACCTCGGGCGACACGGGCAGCGCGGCGGAATACGCGATGCGGGGCAAGCACGGCGTCCGGGTGTTCATGCTGAGCCCGAGCGGGCGCATGAGCCCGTTCCAGCAAGCGCAGATGTTCAGCCTGCAGGATCCGAACATCCACAACCTGGCGGTCGACGGTGTCTTCGACGACTGCCAGGACATCGTCAAGGCCGTGAGCGCCGACCTGGACTTCAAGCGGGCGCACCGCATCGGCACGGTCAACTCCATCAACTGGGCGCGCCTGCTGGCGCAGGTCGTCTACTACTTCTTCGGGTATTTCCAGGCCACGCGCGACGACGGCGAGCGCGTCGACTTTGCCGTGCCGTCGGGCAACTTCGGGAACATCTGCGCGGGCCACGTCGCGCGCATGATGGGCTTGCCGATCCACCGCCTGGTGCTGGCCACCAACGAGAACGACGTGCTCGACGAGTTCTTCCGCACCGGTGTATACCGCGTTCGCCGCAGCGTCGAGACCCACGAGACATCGAGCCCGTCGATGGACATCAGCAAGGCCAGCAACTTCGAGCGCTTCGTGTACGACCTGCTCGGGCGCGACGCGGCGGCCACGCGGGCGCTCTTCGGCGACGCGCTGGCGCGAGAGGGCCGCTTCGTGCTCGAGGGCGAGACCTTCGGGCTGGTGCGCCGGTTCGGCTTCGTATCGGGCAGCAGCCGCCACGCGGATCGGGTGCAGACCATCCGCGACACGTGGAACGCCTTCGGCACGATGATCGACCCGCACACCGCCGACGGCCTGAAGGTGGCGCGCGAGCACCTCACGCCGGGCGTGCCGATGATCGTGCTCGAGACGGCGCAGCCGGCCAAGTTTGCCGCGACGATCCGCGAGGCGCTCGGCCGCGAACCGACGCGTCCTGCGGCGCTGGACACGCTGGAGGCGCAGCCCCTGCGGTTCACGGCAGTGCCTGCCGACGTGCAGCGCGTCAAGACCTTCATCCACGCGCATTGCCGCTGACACCATGGCTTCGGCCGCGATCATGACCCTGGACGACGCCCTCGAGCGGCTGGCCGCGGGGGCGCGTGCGGCGGCCATCGCCGAGACCGAAACCGTCTCGACCTTCGATGCGCTCGGCCGGGTGCTGGCCGAGGACGTGAAGTCGACGCTGGACGTCCCGCCGGCGGACAACAGCGCGATGGACGGCTACGCCTTGCGGGCCTGCGACGTGCCGGGCGCCGGCGCCGTGCTGCCGGTGCTGCAGCGCATCCCGGCGGGCGTGGTGGGCCAGCCGCTCGCCGCGGGAAGCGCGGCGCGCATCTTTACCGGCGCGCACGTGCCGGCCGGGGCCGATGCGGTGGTGATGCAGGAGCACTGCGAGGCGCTCGACGGAGCGGTGCGCATCCTGGCGGTGCCGTCGCCGGGGCAGTGGATCCGCCGGCGCGGCGAGGATGTCGAGGCCGACGCCGTGGTGCTCCGGCGCGGCACCCGCATGACGCCGCAGTCCATGGGCCTGGCTGCATCGGTCGGCGCAGGGCAGCTTTGCGTGGTCCGAAGGCCGCGCGTGGCGTTGTTCTCCACGGGCGATGAGCTCGTGATGCCGGGCGAGCCCCTGAAGCCCGGCGCGATCTACAACAGCAATCGCTACACGCTGCGCGGCTTGCTGGAGGCCGCGGGATGCGATGTCGCCGATCTCGGCATCGTGCCGGACCGGCTGGATGCGACGCGCGATGCCCTGCGACGGGCCGCCGAGGGCAACGACCTGATCGTCACGTGCGGCGGCGTGTCGGTGGGCGAGGAAGACCATCTGCGCCCGGCGTTGCAGGCGCAAGGGCGGCTCGAGCTTTGGCAGATCGCGATCAAGCCGGGCAAGCCGCTCGCGTTCGGTGCGGTGCGGCGCGACGGCGGAGAGGCGCTGTACGTCGGGTTGCCGGGCAACCCGGTGTCGAGCTTCGTCACGTTCGTCCTGGCGGTGCGCGCGGTGCTGCGCGTGCTGCAGGGCGCTGACCCGGCGCTGCCGGCCCCCTGGCCGACGCGCGCCGACTTCGATTGGCCGTTGCCGGATCGCCGGCGCGAGTTCCTGCGGGTGCGGCGCAATGCCGAGGGCGGGCTGGCGCTGTTCCCGAACCAGAGTTCCGGCGTGCTGACTTCCGTCTGCTGGGCCGATGGCCTCCTGGACAACCCCGCCGGCCAGGTGATCCGCCGCGGCGACGCGGTAGCGTTCCTGCCGCTCGAGGCGCTGCTGCGATGAAGGTCTCGGTGCGCTACTTCGCCTCCTTGCGGGAGGCCCTCGGTGCCGGGGAATCGGTGGAGGTGCCGCCCGGCACCACGCTGGGCGGCTTGCGCGACCATCTGGTGGACTCGAGCGAGCGTCACGCGGCGGTGCTGGCCCGGGGCAGGACCGTGCGCTGCGCGCTGGACCAAGCCATGAGCGCGGAGGAGGTTCTGCTGCAAGACGGCGCAGAGGTGGCATTCTTCCCCCCCGTGACAGGGGGGTAATAGCGGCTTGCGAGTGAGAGCAGTAACGTCCGGTCCGCTGTACCCTGCCGGGGAAACGCTTTGGAACATCGACAGCGAATGCGGCGTGATCGTGCCGCATGACAACCCGCCCCATGAATCCTGACGCAGCGCTACCCATCGGCATCGAGATCGGCGGTCACGCTATCGAAGCCGTCATTTCAGTCGGCGACACCGGTTTCGTCTACTTGGCGAGCGACCCCCTGCTCGCACGCCAGGTGGCGATCAAGGAATACTTTCCGCCCGCGCTGGCCGTGCGGCATGCCGGCACGCAGATGCGCGCGCGCAGCGCCTCGGACCACCGCACGGTGATGGCGGGGCGAGACGCCTTCATCGAGGAGTCTCGCCTGCTCGCGCGCCTGGACCATCCGGCGCTCGTGCGCGTGGTGGGCGCCTACGACCTGCACCAGACGGCCTACAGGATCATGCCGCTGCATGCGGGCCCCACGTTGGCACAGGCGCGTGCCGAGCGCGGCGTGCCGCCGGGCGACGATTGGCTGCGGCGGATGATCGCCGAGCTGCTCGGCGCGCTGGAGGCGCTCCACGATGCCGGCATCGTGCACGGCCACCTGCATGCCGGCCAGGTGCTGCTGCGCTCGGACGATCGGCCGTTGCTGCTGGGATTCGGCTCCGCGGCGCGCGTTCTCGGGCGCCGGCACGAAGAAGGGTACGCGCCGCCGGAGCTCTCGTCGGTCGGGCACCACTTGCACCGAGGGCCCTGGACGGACCTGTACTCGCTGGCCGCGCTGAGCTGGTTCGCAGTGATGGGCAAGGCGCCGCCGACCACTCGGCCGCTGGACCTGCGCGCGGCCTTCGATGCCGCATTCGGCCCGGCGGAGCAGGACGCCGCCCGGCTGGAGCGGGACCGCCTGTGCGCGGCACTGACGAAGGCCCTCGAGACTTCCGTGGCGGCGCGGCCCCAGAGCGTGGTCGAGATCCGGTCGCTGCTGGGCGGGGTGCCAGTGGAGGCCGCCGAACCGATGCAGGCGGAACTGCCGCCGGAGCCGGATCCGCGCGTGCGCGCCGCCATCGCGGCGGCGGTGGCCGGCATCCCGGGCACCGAGCCACTGAACGTGCCGGAGGCGCTCTCGACCCGCAAGGCGCCTCCGAGGCCCGAGGCCTCAATCATGGCGCAGGTGCCTTCGAAGCCGCCCGTGCCCGCCGCGCGGCCGGTGCAGGCGGCGCCGCCGGCGCAAACACCACCGCCCGTGCACGTGTCGCCGTCCTTCCAGGTCCCGCCGGTTCAGGCACGGCCGACCGTGCAGACATCGCCACCCGTGCAGGCACCACCGCCGATACAGCCCCGGCCTTCGGTGATGGCGGTGCCGCCGGCGCAGCCGGCACCCCGGGCGCCGGCCATGCCGAGGAAGCCGG
>Ga0247829_10000046_pt1 | contig 29342 bp, 21 predicted proteins | sample 12C_Control_Day4_FD_207765 | JGI IMG/M metagenome (GOLD analysis project Ga0247829, IMG submission 207765) | Soil microbial communities from agricultural site in Penn Yan, New York, United States - 12C_Control_Day4 | ecosystem: Environmental > Terrestrial > Soil > Agricultural land | place... | reverse complement strand
AGGACGAGGAGCGCTTGCGTGAAAAAGGCTGACCTGACCGAACTGGCCAACCGACTGACCGAACTGGCCGAGGCGCTGCAGGGCAAGGCCCCTGCGGGCGGCGGCCTCAAGGTCTGGCTCGATGCGCTGACCGAGTGCGACATGAACGACGTGCGCGCCGTGCTCACCGACTGGCCCAAGAACAGCAGCCGCATGCCAGCGCCCAACGAGGTGCTCAAGGCCTGCCGCACAGTGCTGTCCGAGCGGCTCGAAAAGCAGGCCGCCGAGAACGCCAAGGATGCGCGCAAGCCCTTCGACCCGGCCCGCCTGCGCCCCTCGGATCCGAACGACCCCGAATACCTGAACTTCCGGAAGTGGTTTCGCGACGACTACGGCAAGCGTGAGCCGCGCGCCGACCACAAGGAGTGGGCCAAGACGCTGCGCGTGCGCGAGGAGTGCGGCGAGGTCATGCTGCCGATCCAGCGCGAGAAGTGGCGCGGCGCTCTGGGCTATCCGCAGCGCGCAACCCTCGAAGAAATCACCCGCTTAGACGGCTGAGAGCAAGCAGCGACTTGACATACGCAAACGGGCGCAAGTACTCTGCGCCCGATGCAGACCAAGAAAGCGCGAGACCAAGCGCAACGCTATCGTGACGAACAGGCCGCACGCACTGCGGCCTCGATGTCGCCGACGCTACGCCCTCTGAGGCCCGGCGTGATGGCACCACCAGCCGCTGTGCCGGTGGTGCTGCCGAAGCCCGAGACCTATCGCAATGCGCTGTTCAGCCAGATCGCGCGGCGCCTGCCGTGTCGCTGGCCCGCCGAGCACGTCTGCTCTGGCGACCATATGTGGTGCCACTCCAATCATCAGGCCGACGGCAAGGGCATGGGGCTGAAGGCCTCTGATGCCTGCGGCATGGTCGCCTGCAAGAACGCACACGACGAGTACGACCAAGGCCGCCGCTTCAGCTACGAACAGAAAGCTGAGTACTTCGCGCGCGCCTCGCTCGATTCGCTCGTCGACATGATCGAGGGTGGCTGGCTCGTGCCCTCGCTCGCACCACTGACGGACTTGTGACAGCCAACTGGGAGAGAGCATGGCGACCAAGGAGGAGCGCGTGTATCCGCACGCGTCAGGTAAACCGATCCACTCTGACTTCTACTTTCAGCAAAAAGTGGTGAAGGTGATCGCATCGAAGTGGCCGGGCAACGCCATCGCTGGCTGCGTCCGGCATCTGCAGATGGACGACTACGGGGCCGATCGGGTGGAGGTCTATGACCACACCAACGGCAAGCTCTACTGCGTGCTGCGCACGCGGCTCAACGGCACAGCGAAACGAAAACTGGAGGTCATCTATGAACGCGACGGAACCACTGCCCTCAACCGAGAACGCGATCAGCGTCGCGCCGACAAAGCAGCCGGCGCCGCCGCAACCAAAGCGGCGAAAGGCTGAGACCAAGGTGACCATGCAGGACAAGATGCGCAAGGGCGCGGAGTTCCGTGCCGCCATCATCGCCACGATCGGCGCGGCGCGCGAGCCGATCTCGCCGGCCGACATCTGGCGGGCCAAGCGCGTGCAGGCGTGTGGGCGCCGGCGCGGCAACTTCGACGTGGCCCTGTCGGCCATGGCCCTGTCGGGCAAGATCGCCCGGGTCGGCGGCGGCAAGTTCGGCGGGTACCTGTACTCGCTCATGGGCAACGGGCTGAAGCGGCAGAAGAAGAAGCCGCCGGTCAAGAGGCCCGATCCGAAGCCCATGCCCTACGCGCTGGCCAAGGTGTCCAATGGGCTGCCGCTCGTGAACCCGCTGGAGCGCGCGCAGGCGGCCGAACTGGTGCCCACCACGTTCAAGGTCGACATCGACCGGACCACCGGGCGCATGAAGCTGGAGGTCATCGGCCACGCCGTGCTCGACTTGGGGGTCCGGTGACCAACGCGCAGGTTCTGCTGCTGGGCGGCGCCGCCATGGCGTTCGTGATCCTGATGGCGGGTCTCATCCCGTGGCTCGGGCGTCCCGAGGGCTTGTTCGGCCGGCGCCGCCGGCGCGACCCGCTGCCCGCACCTGCGCCGCCGCCGCCGAAATCGCCGCTGAGCGACGCGGAGCGGCTGCGCCGGCTCGACTACACCAAGAGGGTGGCGCACCACACGGGGCGGCGCCTCCCGATGTCTCCTCCTCGCGGCTCGCCCGTGCAGCCGCCGGCACGAGGGGCCACGCCGCTACGTGCAGGCGCGACTCCCGCACGGTCATGGCACGGACCCCGCGAGGAGGACCACACCGGCTTCGGCGACTGGCCGCACATCCCGACGCGCTTGCCCGACCCGCTCCCGGCCTTGCCGGCGGCGATCGTCTCGGGCGGGGGTGGCGACTTCGCCGGCGGGGGTGCGAGCGCAAGCTGGGACAGCGGCAGCAGCAGTTCGAGCGACTCCGGGTCGAGCGACTCCAGCAGTTCTAGCTCGGGAGGATCCAATGACTGAGTGGCAACCGATCAAGACCGCGCCGCAGGACGGCACCATGATCCTGCTCGTGCAAAACGGCGTGCAGTACACCGCCTACTGGCGCACCGAGACCAAGATCGGGCCGTGCTGGTCCACACCCGACTCGATGCCGCTGTTCTGTCCGTCGCACTGGATGGCGCTACCGCCGCTGCCCGACGGCATCCGCTAGGGCTCGGTGGCGCTCACGGCACTGACCGTACAGCGCCGCCCACTCCTGCGCCAGCAGGATCACCTCGCCCAAGTCGCGGGCCGGCAGCTTCGGCAGGTCCGGGCACGGCTCGCGTAGTTCGGACGGGATGACCGTTGGCAAGATCGGCGGCGTGGTCGAGCAGCCGCTGACCAGACTCAGGGTTAGCGCAGCGATAGGCCGGATCAAGGTGGATCTCCCGAATGGTCTCGATGCGGTTCACAGACGTCAGGCGGGCCATCTCGCTGGCCACCTGCCGGTAGGCCACCACCACACCCTCCATGCGCTGCTCGTCGATCTGGCGGGCCTGTAGCGCCTTGGCGAGGGCTTCGGCCTCGGCAGCCTTGTGGCGCCAGTCGTTGACCTGCCAGCCACCCCAGAAGCTGAGCAGCGCCATCACGACAGCCAGTGCCGCGCCCAGCATCGCGGTGCTGGGCAGCGGGATCACCCGATCGCGTCCTTGAGGTTCTTGGCCGCGCGGATCACCCAGCCCTTGCCGAAGCTCGGCCAGTTCGCCAGCCCCGTGTAGAAGTGCAGCCGCTCGGCGCACACGAGCGCGTTGAACCGCAGGGCGGTCACCGAGTGCGCCGCCTTGATCGTGTCGTCGCCCACCAGCCCGTCAGCGCTGATCCCGAGGGACTTCTGCGTCATGCGTACCGCCGGCTTGACGCCGTGGTTGACCGCCGCGTCGAACGTCGGGAAGGCCACCCAGAACGGCAGCAGGTCGCCCTTGATCGGGTCCCAGTAGTCGCGCCGGTACAGGTGCTTGGCCCGCTCGACGGTCAGCGCCTTGATGTCCTCGGCCGGGTAGGCGCGTTTGCTGATGCCGAACTTGGTCTCGCCGCCCGGGTCGTTGGGGTGATTGACGTAGCCGCCCTCGTGGCCGATGAGTTTCTCGAACGCCTCATCGAAGCCCATGGTCCCTCATCGTGTGCGCGCGCACCGGCGTGGGGACGATCTTGATGGTGCGCGGCTCGCGCTTTGCGTCACGCGCCTTGCGCTGCTGGCGCCGCCACGATCCAATCCACAGGGCTGCGGCGATCGAGACCATGAACGCCGGCCCATCGAAGTTCAGCCCGTAGCCCATGAGCCTGTCGATCTCCCACAGGCCGCCGAACAAGAACACGCAGAAGGCACTGAGCTTCTCGGGCCACTCGCCGTGCTGCGCGCTCGTGTTGATGCGCCACGCCGCCCACACCGCAATGGACAGACCCGCGAGGGTCACGGCCAGCGAGTAGAGATCTTGCAAGGTCATTTCACGATTCCTCCGTCTGTTTGGGCTTGGGACCGATGAAGCGCTCGCGCAGGCTGCCGAGGATCGGCGGCAACTGACCGCTGACCGTCGAGACGATGTCGCGGGCGAAAACTGCGATCACACCGGCGATGAAGATGCCGAAGCGCGGATCGAGCTTGAAGTACAGCATCACCGCGGCCGTGCAGATCAGGCTCATGATGACGCTGCCCACCCAGTTGCGCACCGCGATGCGCAGTTGCTCGGTCGGCATGAACATCGCCGGCACGAGTGCACCCGAGAACGCTGCCATCACCGACGACAGCGAGATTCCGATGTGCTGAACCGCGGCCTGCTCTGCGGTGGCGACCATACCTGCCATCCCGGCGATGGCCAACACCGCGGTCACGGCGTGCGACGCCGCGCCGCCCGTCATTCACTCCTCCGATTGCTCAGCTTCAAGTTGCCCTCTCTCCAGTAGTTGCTCGCGACGATCCAGCAGGCGCTCGCGCTCGCGCTCGACAGCCCCGTCGGTCTTGGACTGATCGCGCCCAAGCCGACGGATGGTCTGGTCGATTTTCCGGGTTTCGGAGCGTCGGCGGATCGACTGGTTCAACGATTCACGCTCCAAGTTGGGAGCGCGCAACTTGGCGATGCCGAGCAGGTCAATGCCTGTCAGCACCGGGTCGTAGCGGTCGCCGTAGCGGTTGGTGCCGGTGTACTCCAGCAGCCCGAGGTCAATGGGCTCCTCGGCCACCGAGGCCACGCCGTTCAGCAGCTTGTCGAACTGGTAGCTGCCGGGCACAAACGGCGCCGCCGGCAGCGCTTGGCCAGCGATCCACTTGGTCCACTCCTGCACCTTGCGCTCGGGCGTCTCGTAGTCCTCGACCACCGGGCGCCCAAAGAACAGGTCGTTGCCCGTCACCATCGCCACCAAGGTGGAGAACAGTGGGTTGTTGGGCATCGCCCACTGCGGGATCGGCAGCCCGCCGGCTTGGTTCTGCACGTCGAAGAAGTCCCCGAGCGGCAGCCGGCGGCTGATGTCGTAGAACACCGGGTTGCCGTTGACGTCGGTGAACGGCGTGCGCAGCGCCTTGGGGATCCCGAGTGCGGTGAGCCCCTGCATGTACTTGGGCAGGTGCGCGCGCTCGCGCTTTTCTTCCTCCTCGCCGTCGTCGCCGAACAGGAACGCATAGGCGGCGTAGTTCGCCCCGTAGCCCAGCCCGATGATCGGCAGCAGCCGGTGCGGCGCGGCCATGGCGGTGGAGGCCACCATGGGGATCGCCTTGTAGACGTAGGAAAAGAACGGCAGCCCGATCGGCGCGTCGCGCACGATGCGCGCGCCCTTGGGAAGGTCGGCGTAGTTGAACACGAACCGCTCGGCGTGCGCGATCGCATCCTCGACCGAAGCACCACGCATGCGAGCAGCGCGATACAGCCCGAGCTTGAAGAACTGGTCCTCTTTGCCGTAGAAGTCCTGCATCACCTTGCGGTACATCTTGGTGCCGGTGTACTTCATCGCCAGATCGAAGGCGCGCTCGACCATGCCGGACTGGATCGCGTGCGCATCGCTCATCGCGCCGTCGGTCGGCATGATGGTCGACAGGTCGGTGTAGACGAACTCGGTGCCAAGCAGGCCATTGTCAACGGCCTCGATGTAGTAGCGACCCTGATTCTTCAGTTCGCTCACGATCGCGGCGTAGGCCTTGGCGTCCCAGATGTCGAGCCCGCCCATGTGCGCGGCGACGAAGTTCGAGGCGACGTTGTTGCCGTGGCTGACCGGATTCCACACGGTCTTGCCTTCCTTCCAGAACGACAGCGCCTTGAGGTAGGTGGCCCACAGCGGGTTCTTGACCTCGCGCATGTGCACGATCTGGTCGTACGCACCCTTGCGCACGTACATGCCGGACAGCGCGCCGTAGCGCTTCACGCCCCCGGTGCCCTCGATCTCCACGTCGGGCACGCGCACCCAGCCCTCGCCGGGGTCGGCGACCTGCGCGATGTCGGGGTTCTCGCTCATGGACTTCAGCAGCCGGCCCATGGCGATGTCCTTCTGGGTCTCCAGATAGCCGCGGGCGAAGCGGAACATGCCATCGCGGATCTCGCCCATCCGCGTGCGCTCCTCCTTGGTGAAGTCGCGCCACGCGATCACCTCGTTGCCCGAGGTGCCGCGGATCTCCCAGCCCAGTGGGGCGTACTTCTCGTCGTACTCGGCGCGGCTCATGCGCTCGAAGATGCCGCGACCCTTGAGGTGGTTGCCGGCGATCTTCAGCGTCTCGATCAGCTTGCGGTCGAGCTTGCGGCCCTCGATCGACGGCTCGAAGCGGCCGAGCTTGCCGGCGTAGAACCGCGGCAGGTACTGGCCACGCCAGCGCTCGGCGGCCTCCTGCGACAGCATGCCGGTCTCCAGCAACTGGTCGGTCTGGAACGACAGCGCGCCCTGCATCTGCGTGGCGATGCGCACCACGTGCTCGGGCGGGGTGACGCCGGCGGCCAGTTCGCGCTCGATCACGTCCGACAGCAGGCTGCGCTCCTCGGGCGTGAGGTCCGCCGAGGCCTTGGCCACGTTGTCGATGGTGCGGCGGCTCTGGCCGAGCGATGCCCAGTACTTGCGCAGTGCGGCGCGCATCGCCGGGTCGAGGTTGTCGTTGTTCAGCGCCAGCGGGCGCAGCAGGTCGTTGGCGATGCCCGCGAGCTTGTCGTACAGGCGCCGGCCCGGGCCGAACTCGCGCAAGCCCGTGGGGTCGCGCTCGATGAGCCGCGCCGGCGGCGTGTTCGGTTGCGGCGGGCGAGCGGCGGCGAGGATGTTCGCGTCGTACGGGTTGAAGCTGCCGGCGTTGCCGATCGCGCTCTTGATCTGCGAGGGGTTGAAGGCGATGTAGTGCACGACGCCCGCGTGCATGCCCTCCATGCGCGGCCAGCGCTTCGAGGGCAGGTGGTCGATGATGCCGTCGAAGCCGGCACGCTCCAGCGCGGCGCGCACGATCTCGAAGCCGCCGTACTTGCCCTGCTCGTCCATGGCGTAGGCCAGCCCCTCGTCGGCGCTGACGATCTCGATCAGGCGCGTGGCCGAAACGCCCTCGAAGTCGTCCATCAACTTCTCGACGATGCCGTCCACCTTGGCGTCGTCGTAGCGCGCAGCCTCGTGGCGCAGCGCCTCGATGAAGTCGATCATCGGGCCGGTTGGCTCACCGTACTCCTCGGTGGCCTCGTCGTAGGGGTACTGCGCGTCGAGGTAGGTCTGTTTGCTGCCGCCGATCACGAACGGCTTGCGCATGCGCAGGTACACCGGCACGGTCGCGCCGCCGTGGACCATGCCAAGCTCGGCGCGCGCCAGTTCCGTGGCCGCGACCTTGCGCTCGAAATCGGTCATCCCGTACCACGACTCGTCGGGGAACTCGTCGTTGTTCAGGATCTCATCGACCCGACGCTCCAGCCGGATCTCGACGTCTTGCCCCTTCGCGTTGCCGTAGTTGCCAGCCGCGTCCTCGGGCTCGTTGGTGAAGTAGAAGCCAGCGCCGAACGCGCCCTCGGGGCTGGCGCGATTCGGATCGAACGCATCGAAGTCGCCCAGCGTGCCGTGATAGAGCATCAGCGGGTTGCCGTCCTCGTCGACCACCTTGGAATCGGCGAACCAGCGCTTGAACTCGTCGGTGGAGGGGTCGATGGCCGCCTGCACCATGTCCATCTGGCGGCGCACGCGCGCATCGAGCTTGCCGCTGACCGCCTTGTGCAGGGCCGCCGTGGTCAGGCCGCGGATCAGTTGACCGTCGACCGTGCCAATCCCGAAGGTCGAGCGGACCCACGCGCGCACCTTGTCGAACAGCCGCTGCACCCAGCCGCGGGAGGGCGCGCGCTCGGCGAGGTAGGCGGCGACCTCCTCCAGAAACCGATCGTCGCGATCGGTCGGGATGATGCCGGTGTCGACGTAGTGCTCGCGGGTCACGCGAAAGGCCGCGTCGACCTCGGCGTGGCCCTTGCCCTCCATCGCCCGCAGGTCGTCCATCAGCGAGCGGTAGCCGCTCTCGCTCAGCATGCGGTGCAGGCCGAAGTGCGTGCCGATCTCGTGCATCAGCATCGCCGCGGCGTCAGCGCCCACCATGCGATCCCAGAACAGACTCACGCCGGGGCCGCGCAGGTCGGACTCCGAATACAGCGCCCGCACCTTGGGCAGGCGCGCCAACCCGTGCGGGTTGTCGGTCGAGGCCTCCACGCGCAGGATGCCTTGGTCGACGAGCTTGTCGACGGCCTTCTGGCCGAACGCTTCGGCGAGCGCGGCGAGGATCTTCTCCACGCCCTCGGCCTCGTTGTCGTAGCCCTTGGCGGTGTCGCCCCCACGGGTGAGCGGCATGCCCTTCAGGGCGTTGTCGCGTAGCTCGGGGGTGACATCGAAGCCGAGTTGACCCGGGCCGACGTGGTTATCTTCCGACTCGCTGCGCCGGCGGTCCTCTGCCATGCGCTCGTTGGCGTACTCCTCGGCGGCCTCGCGCGACAGGAAGTTGCCTTGATGCAGGTACGGGTGGCGGCTGGCGCGGCCATCGCGCAGGACGTCGGTGTAGTACACGCCCCAGTTGGTGATGCCCGTGTCGTCGTAGCTGGCAACGGTCCACTTCGGCAGCGGCGGCGGGTCGAAGTCGACCGTGCCGGGCTGCGGGCCGCCGAGCTTGGCCAGCGTGCGCGCGAGGATCTTGGGCAGCACGTCATCGTAGAAGCCGGCCATGCCGAGGCCGCCCATGTCGAGTTCGAGCCCGGAGATCTCGCCGTGCACGTCGGCCATGATCTTGTCGGCCACCTCGGCGCCGATCACGTCGCTCAGGTGGTGGCCGATGAAGCGATCGTGCACGCCGCCCGCCACGTAGCCGGCGGCATTGACGTCCATGGCGATCACGTCGCCGTACTCGTCCTTGGTCTTGACCCGGACCTCGCGCCACAGGCCGCCGTTGTCGTTGTAGGAGCGCCAGTCGATGCGCTCGACCTTCTTGGCCAGCGAGTAGCGCGCCTCCTGCTGGGCGCCGGTGGTGAAGGCGACGCGGTCGTAGCCCTCCTCGGCGGCCATGCGGATGATCCGCTTGAGCACGAGCGCGACCCACGCATCGGTGGTGGGGTAGGGCGTCATGCTGCGCAGGTTCTCCAGCTTTTGCTTCTCGAACTCGCTGGCGATGCCCGCCTTGATCCGGCGCTGGATCCGGCGCATGTCGTTCATGATGTCCGACTGCACTTCCTCGACGAACAGCACGCGCTTGCCGTCGGCGTCGCGCCGGTCATTGGTGCGCAGGTGCGCGATCACCCCCGGCGGGCTCCAGTGACCGCCCGTGTAGACGTCGGTGCGGTAGCGGTTCATCTCCGGGGTGGCCGCGTGATCCGCGACGGCCTGCTTGGCGCGCTCCAGCGTGGTGTAGCGGTTGCGGCCGCCCATCGCGTTGGAGGTGATGATGTAGATCGGCTTGCCGGTGTCGTAGGCGTCGCCGGCGTTGCCCTTCGGGTAGAAGCGGATCACGCCTTGATCGGCGATCGCGCCCGACCGGCTTGCGATCACGAAGGCGTGCGCCTCGTGGCCGCCCTCCAGACTGACGGGCGCGCCCCACTTCACGCGCAGCGACCCCGTCGGCCCAGTGAGCAGCACCTCTCGGTAGTTGACGCCACCGGCCTTGAGCGTCTGCTCGGGGTAGTGGGTGTCGCCGATGCGCCCGAGGCTCTCGATGCGGCCGTTGAGTTCCTTGATCTGCTGGCGCAGGTCGTTCAGCCGGGCCACGAGGCTCGCAATGTCCGGCCGCAGCAGGTTGCCGTCCTCGTCCTTGTAGTCGTAGTCGCCCTCGCTGGTGTCGATCCTGTAGGTCGCCCCGACGTCGTTGAAGTTGCCCCTGTCCTCCACGTGCACCACCGTGGTGGCCAAGCCGCCGTCGTACTCGCCGATCCAGTAGTCGGCGTCGTTGAGCCGGCTCTCGGTGTGGTAGTACTGGCCTTCCAGATCGTCGCGCTCGCCCTCGGCCTCGCGCTGTTGCTGCTGCGCCGGGCCGCCGTAGACGACCTCGCCGACCTGCAGGCCGTGCTGGTTCAGGTAGCTGGTGACCTGCTCCTTGGGGACCTTGCCCTTCGGGTCCATGGTCTGCAGCCAGTCGATCACGCCCGAGAACTCGATCTCCATCTTCGAGACGCCACGGGTGGTGAGCGCGCCGATCGACTTGATCCAGTTCTCCGCGGGCATCGTCTTGGCGTTGATGCCCTCGACCGCGCGATTCAGCGGCGAGTACCAGCGCTGCGCGAACATCGGCAGGCCTTGGAGCACGCGCTCGCGCAGCGGCTCGGTGATGTCGAAGCCCAGTTGCGCAGTGCGCAGCACCGGGTCGTTTTGCTGGAGCCACTCATGCGCCTGATCGTAGGCGTTCGGCCCGGTGAAGGGGCCCGCCACCTTATCGCTGGTGTCGCCGACGCGCGTGACCCAGACCCCGGTGCCGTCGGCGGCGATGTCGTCGTGCAGGATCTGATAGGTGTACTTCTCGGGGTAGAGGTACAGCGTGCCGTTGGTGTCCTTGGTGTTGATGCCGCTCGTGTCGAGCGCCGGGCCGCCGAGCTTGCGCAGCACCTTGGTGGCGATCTTGGGCAGCACCTCGTCGTAGAACGAGCGCATGCCCTCGCCGCCCACGGTGAAGTCGAGGTCGTCGATCACGCCCACCTCAGAGGCGTAGATCCGCTCGGCCAGTTGCTCGCCGATCACGTCCTTGAGGTCGTGGCCGCTCAACTGGTCGAACGTGGACCACTTGATCTTCTTGGTCGCGCGGTCGACTTCGAGGGTGACGTCGCGGCCGTGCTCGGACTCCCTGAGCTTGATGCGCAGGGCCGGCTTGGCCAGTTCGCCCCAGCGCTGCGGATCACCCGGGTCGGTGGTCTCCCACTCCACCTTGCTGATGTGGCGGGACAGCGAGTAGCGATCCTGCTGCTGCTTGCCCGTGGTGAAGGCAACCCGATCGAAGCCCTCCTCGGCGGCAAGGCGCAGGATGCGCTTGAGCGCGAGGGTGACCCATGCGTCGGTGTTGTGGACCCACGGCCCCTTGGGCACACGGTCGTGGTTGGACTGGTTGGCCGCCGTGTGCGCATTGCGCGCGGTGCGCAGCGCCTCCGAGGCGTTCATCACGGCCTCGTGCGCCTCGTGGTGGCGCTGCTTCTCGTGGTCGAGTCGCGCCTGCACTTGCTGGTGCAGCGCCGTGTCGCTCGGATACCTCGCCTTCAACTGCGCGAGCTTCTCGGTGTAGCCCTTGACGCCTTGGCGCCGCAGCCGCTCGACCGACTGGGCGTTTTCGAGCGCGACCTCGGCCGCATTGACCGCGCCGGCCAGTTCGAGGATCTGGTCTGCAGTGGCTGCGCCCGCATCGCCGATGAATCCGCGCTTGCGCCCCTGCTGCGCCCAGTCGCTCTGGACCTCCTCGACGAACAGGACGCGCTTGCCGTTCTCGTCAACCCGCTCCTTGACGCGGACGTGAAAGACGATGTCCTTGTGGCCGGGCCAGTGGCCGTGCGTGAACGCACCCTCGTCGCGCCCGAGGTCGATGCGCACGAGGAACTCGCGATAGTTCTTGCCGCCCTTCTCGGTGTAGCGGCTGTACTTGGTGCTGCTGTCGGCCACCGCCGCGTTGCGGACAAACGGCTCCAGTTGGCGCAGCCGATCGAGCTTGTCCCAGATCGCCGGCGGCAGCGGCTGCTGGAACTCGCTCGCATGCCAGCCCGACTCGCGCGTGAGCCAGCCACTGGCGTTGTACTGCGCCTCGCGCCACTCGACCTGCTGGCCTTGGAGGTTCCAGTTGTCCCAGACGTCGTCATCGCCGTCTTGCCAGCCGGGGATCTCGCTGGTCGGGCGCTTGCGCATCAGCCCGGCGAGCCGGTTGGTGACGGTGTCCTGCCGCAGGTGCCAGCCCTCGGCCGACAGGTCCACGACGAGTTCGCCCCACGCGGCGCGCGCGTCCTCGCCCATCTTGGCCAGTCCGCCGAGCACGTCCTCGGTGAGCTTCACGCCGCGCTCGTTGAGGAACGCAGTGATCTCCTCCTTGGGGATGCGCGTGTGGCCGAGTTGTTCGCGGCCCTCCAGCCAGTCGAGCACGCCGACGAAGTCGAGTTCGTCGCGACTGACGCCCTTCTGCGGCAGGGCGTTGAGTTGCTTGATCCAGTCGCCCACCGGCATGGCCTTGGCGTTGATCGCCTCGACGGCCTTGTTCAGGGGCGAGTACCAGCCCTTGCCCTTGCGCGCCACGGCGGCGAAGTCGGCGCCCGCGGGCAGCGTCAGGCTGATGCCCTGTTCGGCGGCCGAGCGGCCCCACACCGGGTCGACCACGTCGAGCGTGCGGATGTCGACCTGCGCCAGTGCGGTGGCCGCGTTCTGGATCGACGACATCGGGATCCTGCCGTCGCGGTTGACGAAGATCGCCGCCGCGCCGCCGGCCTCGCTCGCGGCGCGCATCAAGGTCATGAACCGATCCTTGTGGCGCAGCAGGCCCAGTTCCACGCCCTCGAACGGCACGAACGCCGTGGGCTTGTTCTGGAAGTCGAGGAACAGGATGCCGTTGGCGCCGCCGAACTTCGGCTTGCCGTCGATGTCGTCCTGCAGGAAGTCCTTGAGCGCTTGCGGCGAGCGCAGGGCCGTGGGCGAACTCATGCCCACGAGCGTGCGCTCGACGATGTCGATCTCGTGCGGCGCCTCGGTGGGCATCGGCTCGTTCTCGCCGAGGAACGTCGCCCCCGAGGTGGCCGACTCCGCATCCCACATGAGCCGATCGGCGTGCTGGCTGACCGCGGCGATGCCGTGGTAGGTGACCGAGGAGCCGGCGAGCAGCTTGGCGAACACCGCCGACATCTGCTTGTCGGCCTGCGACAGCGTGGTCATGCCGCTCGGGTGGTTGTGCACCGACCACAGGTGCGCCGCGCCCTTGATGCGCGACAGTTCACCGATGACCGTGTGCGGGTACACCGAGGTCTGGCTCACGGTGCCCTTGAACGCACCGATCACCGCCAGCGGGTTGCCGTCCTTGTCGGTGACCAGCCCATCCCAGTGCTCCACCGCACGGTTGGCCATCCACGACAGCGCCTTGACCGCGTCGGACCACGTCGCGACCTTGTCCACCGGCATCTTGCGCTTGCCGGCGGTCACGAGTTCGGTGCGCAGCAGGTACAGGCCGGGCACCTGCGCGGTCGGTTCCCAGCGCAGCACCGCCGAGGGCTTCTGCTCGCGCCCATCGGCGCGGCCGGTCAGGCGGGCGTTGTTGGTCCAGTCGAGCGGGATCTCGACCTGTCCCGACCCTTCCGGCTCGTTGACGCCGTAGATCGCACGCTCTTGCTCGATGACCGACGGACGGCCGGCGCGAGATTGCAAGAACGCCCTGCCGTCCGGGGTCTGGTACGTCGGGCTTGGCACGAGCTTGCGGCCAATGTCGTGCTCGATGTGGTCGTACAGGCGCGTGGCGACGCCCTTGCGCCGGAACTCTGGCTCGACGCGCACCGACGTGACATAGGTCTGATCGTCATTCAGGTTGGCGCGCGCGATCTCGCGCCCATCGTGCGTCACGACGTACGTTCCGGCGACCGGCCGGGTGATCTCGATCGTTACCGACGGACCTTGAGCTTGGAGCCCTTCGGCACTTGCTTCAGCACGTCGAGCAGGCTCTGCGCGGGTGACGCCGAGGGGCTCGGGGCGACCCCGGATGCCGGCGGCTTTGCGCTCGTCTTTGTCGCGCTGGAGATCGACTTCTGCTTCGGCGAGATTGGCGCCTTTTCCATAGCTGACCTCGATGCCCTTCTTGACGATCACGGTGCCGTCGGGCTTGGTGATCTCCACAGTAACGTCGGCGAGCGCGGCGCGCACCGCCGCCATCGCGCGGTCGGCCTGCTCGTTGGTGTCGAACTGCCCGTAGAACTCGTCGCCCGAGATGTGGAAGGCGTCGCCCGCGGCGATGTGGTCGCCCATCGTGAGCCCGAGGATGGCGATCAACTCGTCGCCGGACTCGTGGCTCATGTTGTCGTTGACCCACTTCATCGCGTCGATGTCGGCCGAGACGATCACCGCCTTGGTCTTGCCGCGCTTGAGTGCGAGTTTCCACGCCCGTCGGTTCGGCAGGCCGGTGAGGTCGGAGGTCTGGATCTCGCGGCGCAACTCCTCCGCGTCCATCTCGTCGATCTCTTTGCGCCCGGCTAGATCTTGGCGTCGGTCCTTGGTGCGTCGATCTCCTCCACCGGGGGCGTCAGCATCGCGTTGACGCCGGTCTGCAGCCCTTGCGGGGCGGCCTTCAGCGTCTGCGCCGGCTGCGGCAGTTGCATCGCCGTCGACAGCAGGCTTCCGGGCCGGCGCTTTGGCACCGTCACGGGACGGACCTGATTTTTCTTGTGCTGGCGCAGGTGCGCGCCCGCCTTGGCCAGCCGCATCGGCATCCCCTTTGCGGCCTCCAGCAGTTTCTTCGGCGTGGTTGTCATTGATGCGCTCGACTTCGCGGAGGAACTCGTCGGTGACGTCGGTGCGCTCGGCCAGCAGTTCGATCCCCTTGGGGTCGACCTCCCACGCCTTGCGCACCGCATGGGCCTGCTCGGCGCTGATGTCGTCCAGATCGAACTGGGTGGTCCAGTCGTTGGAGATCGCCGCGATCACGTCGCGCTCGATGTCCTCGAACGGCCGGCCCTCGGTCTCGATGCCGATCGCCCGGGCTTCTTCCAGCAAGCCGCGGCGCGCGCGCTCGTCGACCTCGGCCGCACCCTTGCGGGCCATGGCCGCTTCCTGCTGGCGCACCGTGATGGCCGAGCCGGGCTGCGTCAGTTCCGAGCGCAGGATCTCGAAGGCGCGCTCGACGGCATTGTTCCCGTCGGCTTCGGCCTGCGACATCAGGTCCATGTCGCGCAGGATCTCGATCAGCTTGTCGGGCTGGATCCGACCCTTCTTGCGGAACAAGGGGCCCGACTCCTCCTTGATGCGCGAGCGGATCGAGTAGCGCTTCAGTTGGCTCTTGTCGAGCCCGATGTCGGCGGCGAGCTTGGGCGGCAGGTGGCCCTCGCTGGCGATGCGCTGCAGCAGGGGCGACTTGGACAGCGACTTCTCGTCCGGAACCTTGCTGGAAATAACAGGGGGGGTATTCGGTCCAGAATCGGCCTCTAATGGCCCCGTGTCCTCGGCGGCCATTTGTGCTTGGGCGTTGGCACTCGCCGCCGGCTTGGCGGTGAGTTCCTCGTCCACCGGGGCGTCGAGCGGTGCGGCCTCGATGCTCTCGACGCCACCCTCGGCGACCTCCAGCCCCTCGGTGCCCGGGCGTGGCTCATCGAGGGTGATCTCCTCGTCGATCGGCGCATCGGGCGCCGGCGCGGCGGTGAGTTCCTCGTCGACCGCGGGTAAACCCTCGGGCGCCGGGGCGGCGGTGATCTGCTCGACCTCGGTGGCCGGGTCGACCTGTGGAACCGGCTCGGATGTTTCACGTGGAACATTGCCGCCGGGGATCGCGCCGAGCGCGGCTTCGAGGTTGGCGGTGCCGCCCGGCTGTGCGCCGGGATCCGGTGCAGCGCCTACGCCGGGGGTCGGTGCAGCGCCGAGTTCGGGCGGGATGCCGCCGGTGACCGCGCGGGCGATCTGGCTGGCGCCGGCCATGGTGGCCGAGCCTGCGACGGTGGCCAGCAGCGTGTGCCATGCGGCCTCGGGCCGCTCAGCGACGTACTGCTGCCACGTCTTGTTCGGGTTGGCGATGGCCGTGTCGATCGCGTCCTGCGCGAGCGTGGCGGCCTGTTCGCCCGGGATCTCCTTGGCCAGCAGTTCGGTCAGGAACTGCTTGCCCGTGGCGCGTCCGAACTTCTGGACGATGACGGCCATGGGCATGAGTTCGGTGACCATCTCGACCGCGCCCTCGCCCAGCGCGCCCATGGCGGCCTGCATCGGGGTGGCGCCGCGGTCGCGGTATTTGCCGTAGGCCTCGCCCGCGGTGAGCGCGCCGGCGCCGGCCAGCGGCACAGCGATGCCGCCGGTGGCGATGCCCAGCCCGATCATCGGCGCCTGCATGGCCACCGAGCGCACGCCCTGATACAGCGCGCTGACGGTCTCGTCCTTGATGTCCGGCCGCTCGGTGGCCGCTTCGAGGTTGGTGTCGTGCTGGATGCCGCGGCCGCGGGCCTGCAGGTGTTTGGAGCCGGTCAGGTCGCCGGCCACCCGCTGGATGGCGCCGCGGACCTGCTGCATGCCCTGCACGGGCGCCTTGGCCAGATCCGAGGCGATCGAGCCGGCGGTGGCCTCGACGCCTTCGATCGGCCCGGCGGTGGCCGGGGTCTTGTCCTTCATGAGCCGCGCGCGCGACTGCTCCTGCGGGCTCAGGGTGTCGTACATGATGCCGGCGCCGCGCGGGCGCGCAGGCTCGGGCATGGTCTCGTCGGCAGCCCGAGCGAACTCGGCCATGCCGTCGTCGAGCGCCGAGGCGGGCGGCTCAGCGCGTGGCGTCAGGGCCGACTTGACTGCGTCCTTGGTGCGATCCCAGATGCCGCGCTTGGGCTCGGCGGGGGCGCCGAACAGTTCCTCGTCGGAGACCTTCTGCAGGGAAGGTGCGGCTGCTTCGGCCTCGGCCTCGGGCGCGTCATCGCCCGCGTCGGGCGCGTCGCTGCCGAACAGTTCCTCGTCGCTGACCTTTTCGAGCGGCATCGGTCAGCGTCCCAAGACCTTGAGGTTCTCGCCCTTTTCGTTGCGGTAGAACAAGCCCTTGTCGGTGCGGAAGTAGCCCGGCGACTTGGGCAGTTCGGTGACCTGCTTGATCGCGCCCTTGGGCGGCGAGGGCAGCTTGTTGGCGCGCACCACCTTGTACTCCTCCAGCGTGAGGTTCAGGCGGCTGCGCATGTCGGCCTTGCCGTACTCGGTCTCGAAGTCGCGACGGATCTCCGCGTCCGAGTTCGGGCCGCGCGGGTTGGCGGCGGCGCGCGTGGCGGCGGTGGCCGTGCGCGTCTCGTTCGTGCGCTGGTTGTTCGCTGCGGCCGTGGCGTTGGTGCGCTGGTTGTTGGCCGTGCTGGTGGCGTTGTCGGCGTCGTTGCGCTGGGTCGCGCCGGCCTGCCGCACCCCCTCGACCTGCAGCCGCACCGTGTTGGCCGATTCCTTGTTCGGGTCGAGCGTCTTGTCGAGCGTCTCGCTGCGTACGGGAATACCCGTATTCTTGTCGGCGGTGATGCGGTCGACCTTGCCGCCGCGGTCGTACTGTTTGGTCTCGTACTTGCCGGCCGGCTCTTTGACGCTGGTGGCGTTCATGGCGCGCAGCAGCGAGTCGGCGGTGGCCGCACCCTTGGCGGCGCCGGCGGCCAGTTGCTCGCGCACGCCCGGGGCGTTGGCGATCTCCACCATCTGGCGCAGGTTGCCGAGCCGGTCGAATGCTGCGGTCAGGTCGATGTCGGCGTACTTGTCGCCGTCCTCGGCGCGGCCGCGCCCGGCGGTCAGCCCGGCGTGGCGCTTGCGGGTCGCACCGTCGTCGCGCTCCTCGGTCACCGAGAGCACCGGCATGACCCGGCCGCCACCGTTGGGGCTCGGGACGAAGTCGACGATCTCCTTGCCGGTGATCGTGACGCCGCCCTTGTGGCGCACGCCGGTGCCGATGCCTAGCTCGGGGCGCAGCAGGATGTTGGCGGCGTTGGCCATGCCGGCACGATCGCCCGACTGGTAGGCCTGCAGGAACGAGTCGTGGGCCTGCTCGATCGGCGAGGGCTCGCCGTTCTCGCCGCGCATGAAGTCCGACACCGGGCGGCGGGTGACGAGCGTTAGATCTTCCACGCCGTTGCTGAAATCGCCCTTCTTGATGCGTTCGAGCGCGGCGCTGCGCATCTTCTCGATGCGCGGGCGCATGAGCGCGGCGCGCCGGGCGTTGTAGCCGCCGCTGACCCCGTCGATCCTGTCCTGCAGTTGCTGCATCTCCGCAGGCGGGATCTTGTCGTAGCCGCCGTACTTGGCTGCGGCGTCGTTGATCGCGCCCTTGGCGGCGGCGACGTCATCGTCGAGCAGCTTGAGTTCCTGCTCGCCTTGCTTCCACTCGTAGTCATCGTCCTGCTGGGCGCGGACCTTGCGCGTGTGGGCGCGGTCCTCGTCCTCGTTGCTGATGCGCCGCGCGCGGTCGTCGGCGGCGATCTTGCGATCTTCCTTGCGTTCGAGGTCGCGCTCGTAGTCGCGCACGATGCCGATGCCTCGTTCGAGGCCGGCACCGAAGGCAGACATTGGGGGCGTGTAGTTGATGGCCATCGAGGTCTAGAACAGAGAGCCGAACAGGGCGCCGGCCACGCCGCCGATCAGCGTGCCGATGCCCGGCATGATCATCGTGCCCGCCATGGCGCCGGTGGTCGCGCCCATGCTGACGTTGGCGTTCTTGTTGGCCTGCACGATCTGCTTGTTCTGCGTCGTGCGGCGCTGTTCCAGTTCGGCGGCAGCGGTGAGCATCGACTGCGCTTCGCCGCCCACGTCGGTGGCCTGCGAGGCGAGCGAGATCCCGCGGCCCATCTGTTGACCTCGTGCCATGTGCGTTACCCCTGTGGCATCGCCGGTGCTGCGCCCATGATGCCGCGCTGCCGGTCGATGGTGAGATCTCGGGAGGTGTTGGCCACCTGCACTTCGCCCAAGCTTCGCTGCAGGTCGGCGTTGCGATCCGAGGCGCGCTGCTCGTCGGCGTTGAGCGTGATGCCGTAGCTGCGCTGGCGCCGTTCGAGCCCCTGCTGCGCGATGTCGAACTGCTGGTTGAAGCCGGTCATCGCGCGGTCGCGGTTCTGGGTGACCTTGTTCGGGTCGACGGCCCACTCGATCAGGCTGTTCTCGATCGGCACGAACTGGCTGACGTAGTGCTGCCACTGCTCCTGCGTGAAGTCGGCGAGCGCTTGGCTGGCTGAGATCATCCGGGATCCGCTGCGTCGAAGTACTGGTGATTGCCGCCGAAGCCCGAGCCCATCGAGTTGATGCCCTGATTGACGTAGGGCGCGGCGGTGCGCATGGCGCCGCCCACGAGAACGCCGGCGGTGTGGCGCTGACCCGAGCGGCGTGAGGCGGCCAGTTGCGCCTCGCCCTCGGCGTGACGCGAGCCGATCAGGGCGCTGGCGCCAAGGCCGCGGGCCGCTTGCGTGGACTGGCCACGGCCGATGGCCATGAGTTGCTGCAGGCCGCCGATGTAGGCGTCGTCGATCGCCTGCTCGCCGGACTCGACCACGAGCCCGCGGGCGCGGCCCTTGTCGGCCGCCATGTCGGTCTGGCCCAGCCGGAACGCCGAGGAACCGGCGCCGATGCCTTGGTTCATGTCGGCGGCGTCGGCCTTTTCCTCCGCGGCACCGAAGGCTTGCTCAGTGTCGCTGGCGGCCTTGCCGGTGGCTTGGCGCCGCTCCCACGAGTCGGCCTTGCCCATGGATTGGACGACTTCGGCGGTGCGCTGTTGCAGCGGCTGCCACCGGGTCTTGTAGTCGGCCAAGCGCTCGTGCGCGACTTGCGCGAGAGCACGTTCTTGGGGCGACTCCTCGATCTGTCCTTTTTTGCTGTTCACAGTTCGCAGGCGTACTCGATCTCGCGCAGCTTCCAGTTGGGTGGGAGCTTTCGTTCCCAGCCGGGGCGCGAGGATCGGAACACCATGCGAGCGGCGCCAAGATCGCGCGCGACCTGCTCAAGTTCGGGCAGGTACTGCTCGGTGGCGCCATGGGGTCCAGTGGACACCGCCAGCCAGATGAAAAGCTCGTGGTCTTTTCGCCAGCGGTTCGGGACGAGCGTGACGATTGTCACTCCGTCCAACGATGCAAAGCACAAGGCACGACCGGCCTCGCACTCTAGGCGCAGATCTTCGCCGGTGACGCCATCGGAGTCAAGCAAGGGAGTGGCAACTGACTCGATCCGATGCCACACATCGGACACGCTCACGAGCAGCAGGCGGTTGCTCACGCTCATGACACCGGAGTGACGGTGATGGCGTACTTGTCGGCGAGGTACTCCATGATCGCGTCCATCTCGGTGAACGACATCACGCGCGGATACCAGAGGAACTCGGCCAAGTCGCCGTCGAAGAACTGGCTGGACACGCCGAGGCTTGAGCGGCCCATGATCATCGAGTCGGTGCCGACTCCCATCGTGCCCGAGAAGCTGGTCGTCTCGGTCTTGGCGCCGCCGTTGCGCCACGCCCGCAAGAACTGCGTGGGGCTGCCAAGCGAGATCTGCCACGCACACACGTACCAAGTCGCGGCCGACGGGTTCGAGCCGTAGGTCAGGGCCGCCAATTCAGCGCCGCCCCCGGCGTTGTTGTAGAGCTTGATGGTGAGGGTGCTGGTCGAGGGCACGCTCAGGTTGAACTCGCCGGTGGCAACGCCCTTGTGAAGCAGGGTCCACTTGTTGGTCGCACTGTCCGGCGCGAGCACCGCGAAGATCGTCGCCTGACGGGCATACAGGAGGTTGACCCCTTGGAAGCTGTTGCTCATCAGCAGCGTGTCGGACGTGGCGCCGCCGCCATCGAAGCGCACCACGCCATGGCCGTTACGGATGTTGCTGCGGTACGCGGGGCCGGCGCCAGAGTTGCCTTGGAACACGTAGGTGTTGGGGGTGGGCGCGCCTACGCGGTTGGGCCACACCGGGAACACCTCGTTGGTGTCGGCGAGGAAGCTGGCGAGGTCATCGGCGACCATCCAGTACATCGGCGAGCCGTACTGCGTCACCACCGCCTCGGCCGATCCGCCACCGCCCGCCGCCGCAATCTCGATCACACCGCCCGATTGCGGCGTCAGCGTGATGTTGTCACCGGCCTCCAGCGTCACGTCGCCCGTGATGCCGTTGACCGAGTCGACCCCGGCGCTCGCGCCCGTGGCGGCGATCTCCAGTGCTCCCCCCGAGGGCGTGATCGTGATGTTGGCGCCGGCCACAAGGTTGGCGGATACCTCGCGCACGCCCCCCGACAGGTCCGTGACGGTAATGCCGTCGCCGGCCTCCACCGCAGGTACGCCCCCGGAGGCCGAGATCTGCAGCACGCCCCCGGACTGCTGCGCCACGGTGACGTTGTCGCCCGCGGCGATCGTCAGCGCGCCGGTCTCGCCATTGAGCGAGGCCACGCCAGCCTCGGGCACGTCAGCGGAGATCTCCAGCGCCCCGCCTGAGACCGGGGTGATGCTGATGTTGGTGCCGGCCTGTAGGTTCGCGGCGATCTGCTTGACCCCGCCCGACAGGTCGATCACGGTGATGCCCTCGCCAGCCTCGACGCCGATACTGGTGTCGGTCGCGTCGATGCGCAGCACGCCACCGGACTCGGGCGTCAGCGTGATGTTCGAGCCCGCGGCGAGGTTGGCCGAGACGGTGACGGTGCCCGCGTCCTCGTCAGCGGTGATGCCGTCGCCGGCCACGACGGCAGTGATGCCCACCGCAGCGCCGACTGTGATCACATTGCCGTCGTCGAGCTTGACCTTGATGAGGCCGCTCTCAGCGAAGAACGCGATCTTGCCGCTGTCGGGCGTCGGCACGTCCGCAGTGGTGGTTTCCTTGATGACGATCGCTGAGTAGGTCATGGGGTTTTCCTATGGCTCGCCGACGTTGCGGCCGATCCGCGTGAGCGCAATCCTGATGCGCATGCTCGTGGCCGGGCCGGCGCCGTTGTAGAACGTGAAGTAGAGGATGTCGCGCCCCGGTTCCGGCCCCCACTCGTTGGTGACCAGCAGCACGCCGCTCTGCTGCACCGCATAGTTGCCGGTCGACGCGGGGACTTGGTAGCTGACCGCCCCGCTCGGCGCGAGGTATTCCATCTCTGCGGAGCTACCGTAGCCTTGGATGTCCATCTCGATGTTGCCGCCCGCCGGGGGCGTGTTGTTTCGGTGCTCGAATTGGGCAGTCATGAAGTACGTGCCCGACTCGATGATGAGCCCGCCCTCCGGGTCAACGTCGACCCCGAGATAAAAGCTCGCCTCTCGCTCGATCGTGAAGTTCTCGACGCCGTCCGCGCCAAGCTGCAGGTAGCCCTCGAAGTCATCGAGGCTGTAGATCAGCAGCGTTTCGGGCGCGGCGCTGATCTGCAGCGCGTTGCCCGACTGCTCCGTGATCTCGATGTTGTCGCCGGCAATGAGCGACGAGTTGTCGCCCACCGGCACGATCAGCCCCGAGGCGTTCTTGGTGTAGAGCGCGCCGCCCTCGGCGAACACGGTGAGCTTGCCGCTGTCGGGCGTCGGGATGTCGGCCGCGTCGGCTTGCTTGATGATGAGACCAGAGGACATGGTTTATCCGACGTCGCCGAGGCGCGTGATGGTCAGGTTGCAGGTGAGCCCGATCAGGTCATCGCCCGTGTAGTTGTGCGCGTAGACCGCCACGCCCCCGTCGCCGACGAGCCACATCAGGCCGCCAAGCGTGCCGTAAGGACTGCCGCCGACCACGGTTGGGATGACCAACGTGTCGAGGCCGGTCGAGTCGTCAATGTCGTTGGGGCTCACCTGCAATTGGGCCTCGCCGACCGTCAAGGACGAGCCGCCGGCGCCGAAGTTGAACGTGACGACGTACACGCCCGGGTCAAGGAGGATCCCCTCGCTTGGCGCCGCGCCGTGATAGAAGCTCGCGTCGCGATCGACGTCGTAGTTCTCGACGCCGCCACTGCCGAACACGAAATAGTCATCGTCCGGCAGCGCCGCGCCGGAACTGCGGTTGAGCTTGAGCACCTCATACGTGGGCCGCGCGTTCACCAGCGCGACCGCGCCCGCGTCGTCCTTGGTGTAGAGCGCCCCGCCGTCGTTGAACAGCGCCAGCTTGCCGTCGTCGATGGTCGGCGCCTCGGCCGCGGGCGAGTCCTTGAAGATGATTCCTGCGGTCATGGTTTCAGCGCCACAGAGTTGCGATCAGACCGCTTTGCGTGTCGTTCAGGTCGCCGTTCCACGTGCAGGTGCCGGTCGCGCCCTTCTCGTTCCACGACAGATAGTGGTAGCCGACCGTACTGAAGAATTGCGACATCCTCGCGTTGAGCACTTGGCCAACGCTCGAATTGACGCCGATGTTGGTGCGCTGGCGGCAGCCGCTGAACGTCGTGGTGCTGTCGATGCCGATGCCGGCGGCCGCGAACTGCGTGGAGTTGTTCTGCATCGTCAAGCTGCAGGTGAGGCTCGCCTCGACCACATCTTCGAGCAGGCCGACGACCATCTCGACCTTGTTGCCGGCGACCGCCTGCGCTTGGCGAATCGTCTGCGTGGTGTAGGACCACGAGTCGGTGGTGTCGATGACCGAGGCCTGCGCGCGGATCCGGTTGTAGTTGTTCCACAGGAACCGCTGGCCGCCGACCTGCGTCGTGACGCCGCCGCCGCTGTCTGAGGTGGTGGTGCCGCTCTGAGCGTAGAAGGTGCCGAGATACAACTGGCTGCGGCCGTTGGTGTTGTTGACAACGCGGCCGTCGAGCGTGGTGATCGCGGACGAGCCAACGCCGCGCGAGGTGGAGTTGAGCCAGCCGAGCCTGCTGATGGCCGGCACGCCGCCGCTGATAATCATGTAGACGTCGTGCGGCAGGTTGGGCGTCATGCCGCTGAGCGACAGCGACAACTGCGCACTGAGCGTGTAGTTCTTCCACTGCGTGCCGTCCCACAGCGTGACGACATTGCCCTTGTAAGGCACCCAGTAGACCGTGCTCGCGCCGGTCACGTCCGCCGAGGGCGCCGCATCGTTGCTGGTCAGCGACAGCCGGCCCTCCATCGTGTGCGGCAGATCGCTGACCGAGATGAGGGTGACGGCGCCCGACTGCGGCGTGACGGTGATGCCGCGGCCGCCCTGCAGCGTGTCGCCGCTCGCGGCGCTGATGATGAGCGAGTCGCCGGATCCGGGCGTGATGGACACGTTGGTGCCCGCCTGCAGGTTGGCGCTGACCTGCTTGACGTCGGCCGACAGTGACTGCACCGAGATGCCGCCGCCAGCGATCACGTCGGCCACGCCGCCGCTGCTGCCACCCGCCGCTGCGATCTCGATCACCCCGCCCGACTGTTCGGTGATCGTGACGTTGGCGCCCGCGACGAGCGTGAGGTCACCCGTCTCACCATTGAGTGACTCGACCCCGCCACCGCTGGCTGACGCCGCAATCTCGATCACGCCGCCCGACTGTGGCGTGATGGTGATGTTCGCGCCGGCGGTCAAGGTGAGGTCGCCGGTCTCGCCGTTGAGCGAGTCAACCGCGTCGCAACACTCGGCCGAGATCTCGATCGCGCCGCTGGACAGCGGGTTGAGCGTGATGTGCTCGCCGGCCACGAGGTTCGCGCTCACGCGCCGGGCATTGCCCGACAGGACGTCCACCGTGATGCCGTCGCCGGCGTCGATCTCGCTGATGCCCGGGTCAGGCGCGTCGGCCGCGCTGATGCGCAGCACGCCGCCGGATTCGGGTGTGATAACGATGTTGTCGCCCGCGGCGAGGGTCAGGTCCCCGGTCTCCCCGTTGAGCGACTCGACGCCACCACCGCCGGCTGCCGCGGCGATCTCGATGACGCCGCCGGATTGCGGTGTGATGGTGACGTTGGCGCCAGCGACCAAGGTGAGGTCGCCGTCCATGCCGTTGAGCGAGTCGACCGCATCGCAGCACTCGGCGGCGATCTCGATCGCACCACCGGAGGCCGGGGTGATGGTGATGTGCGTGCCGGCGACCAGCGTGATGTCGCCCGTCTCCCCGTTGACCGAGTCCACGCCCGTCGTGGCCGGCGCATCGCCCACCTCGATCAGCAGCCCGTCGATCACCAGCCAGCCATCGACCTCGATGGGCTCGTCCCACAGCACCTGCTTGTTGGCTTCGACCGTGAAGGTTTCGAGCGGCTCGATGTAGAACGGCGTCTGCTGGCTCGTCGCGTCGATCTCCAGCGACCCGCCCGAGCCCGGGGCGATCGTGATGTTGTCGCCAGCCACGAGGTTGGCCGAGACCTGCTTCACATCGCCCGACAGGTCGGTGACGGTGATGCCATCACCCGCCTCGATCGTGTCGCCGCCACCACCGCCCGAGGCCGCAATCTCGAACACACCACCCGACTGCGGGGTGATCGTGACGTTGGCACCGGCCTGCAGCGTGAGGTCGCCGGTCTCGCCGTTGAGCGACTCCACCCCGCCGCCACTGCCGCCACTGGCTGCAATCTCAAGCGCGCCGCCCGACAGGGGCGTGATGGTGACGTTGGTTCCGGCGACGAGGTCCGCGGCGATCTGCTTCACGCCGCCCGACAGGTCGGTGATCGCGATGCCGTCGCCGGCTTCGACCGTGTCGCCGCCCCCGCCACCAGAGGCGGCGATCTCGATGACGCCACCCGACTGCTCGGTGATCGTGACGTTCGAGCCGGCCTGCAGGGTAATGGCGCCGTCCTCGCCGTTGATCGAGTCGACACCTGCGGCCGCGCCGCTCGTGCTGATCTCCAGCGCACCGCCCGAGGCTTCGGCGATCGTGACGTTCGCCCCCGCCTGCAGGTTGGCCGAGATCTGCTTGAGGCCGCCGCCGAGGTTCTGGACCGAGATGCCGGCGCCCGCGGTCACCGTGTCGCCGCTGCCGCCGCCGGCTTCCTCGACCTCGATCAGGATGCCGTCAACGGTGAGCACGCCGTCGACCACGATCGGCTCGGCCCACAGGACTTGCTTGTTTTCCTCGACGACAAATTCTTCATCGACCGGGACGTAGAACGGGGTCTGGCCGCCGCCCAGATCCTCGGCCGCCTGCTTGGTGATCGGCAGGTAGGCGTCGTCCTCGCTGAAGTCCTCGGCGGTGTTGAGGATCGAGCCCTGCAGGAACAGGCTCATGACCTGCGTGGACACCGCGAAGCCCACGATGATGACCACGCCGCCGGCCGGTGGGCTCTGGGTGAGCGAGCCGTCGGTGTCGGCGTAGATCACGCGCCCGGTGGTGAACATGGCGCCGGCGGTGTCGATCGTGCCGGCGCGGCGCACCGCCACCGAGTTGCCGGTGACCACGTCCGCGAGCGTGATGCCCAGCGGGTAGAAGGCGCCGTCCGGATCGGTCGGATCCATCGCCACCACCGAGCCGTCCGCGCTCTGGCGCACCACGGTGAAGATCGGGAGATCTTCGCCGGCGAGGTAGGTCTCGTCGTCGTCCTCGGCGCTGCCGGCCAGTTCCAACTGCGTCACGCGCACGTCGAGCGCGCGGATCTGTGATCGCAGTAGGGTTAGCTCGGTCGAGGTGTCGGCGGGGATCGTGAGGCCGTTGAACTCCCCCTCGATCGCCTCCAAGCGCTCGCGGATGTTGCTGATCGCCATCTGCAGCGCGCGACTCTCATCGCGCGGCGTGGTGATCGAGGGCTTGCCGGTGACCGTCACAGGTCGAAGTCCATCACCTCGTCAGCGCACTGCACGCCCGAGATGCGGTCGCCCTGTCCCGCGCTCGTGAGCACGATCTCGAAGCTGTTGGCGGGCTGGCCAAGGCGCGGCAGGCGGAATGCCGCGGGGCTGGTGACCACGCGCGAGTAGTAGCTCGCACCGTCAGCGAGGAACGCGATGATCGTGGTGCCGTAGTTCAGTGCCCGCACCATGCCGAACTGCGGGTAGTCGGGCTGCGGCAGTTGCCACAGCTTCGAGCGCCACGAGAACGGCAGGTAGGGCGTGAGGTCCCCGTCTGGCTCCTCGGCGTCGAACTGGTAGATCGTGGCGCCATCGGGCACCACCTGTCCGGGCGAGCCCGAGGCGCTGGGCGGGTCGTTGTCCTCCAGCACGAGGTACAGGTCGTCGCGCTCGGCATCGGTGAACACCGCGCGCGCGTAGGCGGCCAGCGTGACCTTGCCGAAGCCGCCGGGCTTCAGATCGAGGATCAGGCCGCGGCGCGCCGCACCCGTGTCGTAGAAGCCGATGTAGCGGTCATCGTGCGCACTGGCGATGAGCGAAGCGGGCTCGATCGCCTGCCAGTCCTCGCGCGTGAACAGCGGCTCGGTGACGAGCCCCACGGCACCCGTGCCGGCGATGGCCATGAGCCCGTCCTCGGTCGCACCCACCACGCCCAGCCCCTTGAGGTAGGCGATCGAGCGCTTGGACACGCAGCCCTGCGGCACCTCCAGCTTGCTCATGGAGTAGGCATCGGGCGCATTGCCGGCGGCCAGATACGGGAACGCCGTCGTGAAGGCCACCACGGTGGTGTCGATGTTGCCGATGCCCACGATGGCGTGGTCGGTGGCAAGGCGCCACTCCACTGGCCATGCGTGCGCGCGCCCCTGCACCGAGAAGCACAGGGTGTTGCCGAAGAAGCCCACGTAGATGTCGTTGGGCAGCGCGAGGATGCCGCGCAGGTTCGACGGCGGCAGGTCCCAGTTGCTCGACTCCAGTTCCTCGCCAAGCTGCGCGTCGGTCAGCGTGTCGACATAGCTGACGGTGAGCAGATAGATCTCGGCGACGAACTGGAACGCAGTGCCGGCCGCACCCGAGACGGCGCGGTAGATGCGCTTGTAGACGACGTTGTAGTCCTCGTAGCCGGTGGGCACCGTGGCGGGCGTGATGATGGTGACCGCCGTGCCATCGTCGCGGATGATGGTGTCGCTGGCCGGGCTGGGCGCGCTCTCCTCGCCCTGATCGTTGACGAAGGTGTAGACGTAGCTCGTGGCGAGCGAGTCGTCCGCCCCTTGGAACGGCGCCGAGCCCGCGGTGTTGAAGTTGTCGTAGTTGGTCTCGATGTTGCCGTCAGGCGGCGTGGCGCCATAGCTGGTGCTGCCCTCGATGCCGCAGAAGCCGCCGCTGATTGCGGTGGTCACCGTGCGTTCCATCAGCACCGTGGTGCCATCGACGTCGATGATCTGCACCGTCAGTTGCGCGTTGCCGGTGAGCGTGGCGCGCGACTGCGAGATCCGCATCGTGTACCAGACGCCATCGGACAGCGACATCGGCATGACGTTGATGAGTTGCGGGCTCCACGCCGAGGGGCTCCAGCCGTTGCGCGTGCCGATGTACAGGCGCTCGGCCGCGGCCTCGCCGGGGATCGGCAGGGTCGAGACCTTGACCACCGGGCCGGTGCCGCCGGCCGAGCAGAACGCGCGGAAGCTCGCCTCGTAGACGAGGTCGGCGTTCTCGGTGCGGTCGAGCATGAACTGCGCCTCGAAGCTCGCAGTGGCCGAGTTGCCGATGCCGAAGTCGCGATAGGCGTAGGCGGTGGCGTTGACGTTGTTGTTGTAGGTGATCTTGTAGCTGGGCAGCGGGTTGCCCGCCGCCGCGTCCTGCGACACGAGCGAGACCACGCCGTTGACGTTGATGTCGGGCGAGGTGGTCCACTGCGAGGCCAGCGAGTCGCCGGCATCGTCGATGTCCACGCCGGGATCCTCGCTCACCTCGGCGCTGGTAATGGGCGCGATCTCGGGCGCCGGCACGCCCAGCGGCCGCGTGGTGATCGGGTAGCAGCCCGAGCCGGTGGTGGCCAGATCCACGTCGGTCCAGCGCGGCCCTGCGATGAGCCCCGTCAGGTACACGCGCCCGGTGTCATCGCCGGCGATCGTGCTCTTGGCCACGTCGACCTCGACCGCATCAGCGGCCAGTTCGGCGTCGGTCCAGTGCAGCCAGTGTTCGCCTTCGAGCAGGTAGACGGTGTTGACGTCGTCGCCCTTGCACAGCGCCTGCTCGGTGCGGAAGTTGCGCCAGCCCTGCAGGTCGCCCGTGAGGACGCGGCAGTTGATCGCCTCCTGCGACATCTCGTCGGGCAGCACCCGCGGGCTGATGCGTGGGGCCTCGCCCTTGAACACCGGGACCGACAGCTTCATAGCGATCCCTCGCGACCCTCACCGAGCACCAGCGGCTTGAGCGTGGTGTAGATGTCGTTGACCGTGGCGGTGTAGCCCGAGTTGTTCATGAACTGCAGTTGCAGCGCGCGGCCCGCCTCGGGGATCCACAGGCCGGTCATGCTCAGGTTCCACAGGGTGATGTTGATCCCCCAGTTGGTCATGTTCTTCATGCACACCGGGCGGTGCGTCGCGTCGTTCAGGCCGCCGGACTGCAGCCGATCGACCGCGCGCATGCTCAACAGGTTCGCCGTCGGGAACGAGCCCGACACGGCGCCGAGCATCGACACGCACACGAGGATCGGTCGGCCGATGAGCGCCTCGGGGGCGGTGAACCACAGGTTGACCGGATCCCACTGCGGCATGTCCGCGACCGGCAGCGTGCCCCAGTCGAACGGGTCCACCGAGGTGAACTCCACCGCAGTCACGGCCTTCCAGTTGGTCCAGTCGTAGAAGCCGGGGTAGGCCCAGCTATTCGGGTTGGCGCCGGTCCAGCCGGTCTGGATCAGCGTCAGCGCGCTCGACCGAAAGTCGACGTTCACCTTGCCGCCCGAGCCCGGGTAAACGGCGATGTCACCGTCGCTGTCGGCGAGGTTGAGCAGCGCGACGTTCGAGACGACCTCCTCCTCGTCGGCCATGACCGTGAGATCGCCGCCGCCACCCGAGCCGCTGGTGGACACGAGCGCGGTGCGCCGGCCAGCGCCGTCGTCGACCACGCTCACGCCCGTGCCCTCGAAGTTCAGGGTGACGGTGTCCTTGGCGCCCACGTCGATGTCATCGAG
>Ga0247829_10000045_pt1 | contig 29690 bp, 60 predicted proteins | sample 12C_Control_Day4_FD_207765 | JGI IMG/M metagenome (GOLD analysis project Ga0247829, IMG submission 207765) | Soil microbial communities from agricultural site in Penn Yan, New York, United States - 12C_Control_Day4 | ecosystem: Environmental > Terrestrial > Soil > Agricultural land | place... | reverse complement strand
CCCGAGAACCCCGACGAGATGCGCCCCACCCCCGAGACGATCGAGGATATCCACCGCGAGCACATCGAGGCGTGGGTCGCGCACACCACCAAGAAACCATCCGCCGCAACAGCCGGCCTGCGGCTTCGGCAGATGAAGGTCTTCTTCACCTGGCTCGTCGACGAGGAGGAGATCGAACGCTCCCCCGCCGACCGCGTGTCGGCGCCGACCGTCGACGACGTGCCGCCGCCCGTGCTGACCATGGACAATCTGCTGGCGATGCTGGCGACCACGAAAGGCAACTCGTTCAAGGCCCGCCGCGACGAGGCAATCATCCGGGCGTTCCTGGACACGGGACTGCGGATCAACGAGCTGACCAAGCGCACGATCGAGGACGTCGACCTCGACATGAACGTGATGATGATCACCGGGACTGGGCGCCTGGGTAAGGGCCGACGCGGGCGGGCGGTGCCGTTCGGGCGGAAGACCGCACAGGCGCTGGACCGGTATCTGCGAGCACGGGCGCGGGAGTTCCCGACGGAGGACCGGCGCCCGTCGTCGCCGCTGTGGCTCAGGCTGCGGAAGACCCCAGAGCCACTGTCGAATCCCGGCCTGCGCTATGTGGTGACGTACACCGCGGAGAAGGCGGGCCTGGGGCACGTGAACCCACACAGGTTCCGGCACACGTTCGCGGACCTGTGGCTGAAGGAGGGCGGGTCGGAGGCTGACCTCATGCGGATCTGCGGGTGGCGGTCGGTGGAGATGGCGCGCCGGTACGGGGCGTCGGCCGCGTCGGATCGCGCGAGGGAGGCGCATCGTGAGCTGAGCCCCGGTGACCGGCTCTGAGCCGAGCCGGGCCGGGGCGTCTTTGGGGCGGTTGTTCAGTCTTCGGTCGTCATGATGGCGCTGAACAGGCGGAGCCAGTTGCCCTTGGTGATGTTCTCGCGGACGGCTCGTGTGAGGGATTCTGCTGCCTCTTGGGTCATGTCCCGATCGTCGACCACGACGTGGAGCCTACTGGGGTGGTCGACGATCAGGACGTGCACGCCGTCGTCGAGTCGGGCCGCCTCGAAGATGATCTCTGGCAGGGAGGCGTCGAGTCTCGGCGTCTGGGTGCGGGGAATGCTGGCGATCATGTGTGGCCCCCTCGCGTCACACAAAACCTCCCGAACTCGTGTTCGAGATCGGGTCGCAGGGAGATCACACACAGTACGCCGAACGATCCGGTTTGTGGCTTGAATCACACCATCTGTCGGAAGAATGATGCTCTGTAATCGTCAGATCACGATCGGCTCTCATCGCCTCCGGAGTCGCGCTCTTCGATCTCCGCGAGGATCCGCTTGAGGTGGCCGAGGGTGAGGGGCATGTCCTCGGCGGTCGCCCCCGGCACGGCGGTGACGGTGACGGTGGTGTCTCCGAGGTGCTCGCCCGGGAACGGGTCGCGGCTCTCCAGCGGGGTGCCGATGTACTGGTGGAACGCGGCGAGGCCGACCTCGCGCGAGGATTTCCCGAGGCCGGCGGCGATGGCGCGCACGAGTTCCGGGTTGATTTTGACGAGGCTCCCTTCCTTGATCTTCTGGATGAGGCCGGTGCTGGGCCGGTAGCCGGTCTCCGGGTCGACGGCCCTGGCCTGGAATGCCTGGTAGGTCCACCGCCCGTCGGGGCCGACGGCCGCGGCCACGAGGTCGGTGAGCGTTTCCCGCTGCTGGGTCATGGTCGTCCTCATGTGCTGTACCCCCGAGTGCCCGCTGTCAGGGAGGGTGGGCGTGCTGTCCGGCGTGCGGGCGGGTGCTCGGACTCCCCATTGTCTACATCTGAATACGCAGACGAGTACAGCGTCATCCACAAAAGGCTGAAAACTTTGCGTACTGACCGGCGGACAGCGCTGGACAGGCCCCCACCTCTGTGCTTAGCTATCCACATCTGCAAATGTAGATGACCCCACGGGCGACTCTCGCAGCCAGGGCATATCCATGTCCACTACATGCGCATATGCAGATGTAATCGACTGAGAGGAGGCAAGCACATGCCGCTCAACCCCGTCGAACGCTCGCTCCGCGCCCGCATCGGCGCGAACCAGAGCTGGGCCAACACCCCCGACTTCGCCGCCCGCACCGCGCCGGCACGCAAGGCCGCACTCGACCGCTTCGAGCGCCTCGTCGACCCCGACGGCAACCTGCCGCCCGAGCAGCGCGCCAAGCAGGCCGCCAAGGCACGACAGGCCCACATGCAGGCGATGTCGCTGAAGGCCGCCGCGGCACGGCGCAAGAAGCGCGAAGCCGCCGAGAAGGCCGCGGACCCTGCCGCCGCCTGAATTCACACCGAGGAAGGCCCCGCACCTCGTGCAACGCAACAGCAGCAGCCGACTCCCGGCCTTGGCCGTGGTGGTCCAGGACGCAGTTGGCGAACACGGCTTGACCTTCAGGCAGTTCGCCGACCGGGCGATCGACCCGGAGACCGGCTACCAGATGTCCAGCGCCCTGGTGCACAGCATCAGCCAGGGGTCCGACTTCAAGGTCTCCCCGCGCGTCCTTCGGGCGCTCGCAGCCGGAGCCGGCACGCCGCTCTTGGTCGTCCAGCTGGCCGCGATCCGGCAGTTCATCGGCCTCGACCTGGACCTGCCGCACCTCGACCGCCGCGTCGCCTGACGCAGAACGGCCGGCCCCCGAAGGCCGGCCGCTGGACTCCACCCCTAATCCGAGTAGGAGCAGGTCTTGAGCACCATCATCCCCCAACCCGCCGAGGTGGCAACGGTCGTGCTGTCGCACGGCTCGCTGCTCACCACCCTGATCGGCGGCGAGCCGCACGTGATCGTGAAGCCCGCGATCGAATCGCTCGGGCTCAGCTACTCGCGGCAGGCGAAGAAGCTTCGGGAGCGGTCGTGGGCAGTTGTGGTCCAGACGGCCACAACTGGAGCCGACGGCAAGACGTACGAGATGGCCGCCGCCACGGTCGAGACGTTCCTGATGCTGCTCGCCACCGTGAACGAACACCGCGTCGCGGAGCCGGTCCGCCCGGTCCTGGTCGCGTTCCAGCGCGAGTCGGCGCAGGCGCTGCGCGATTACTGGACCCGCGGGCACGCGGTGAACCCGCGTTTCGCCGAGCTGTACGAGCCGGTGTCGTGGACGTGGGACGAGGCGTGCGCGGTCGCCCGGCAGCGGTACGGGCTGGAGTTGTCGCCCGTGCACTTCCAGCGGCTGCTGCGTCAGGCCGGCGTGTTGAAGCAGACCGGCGGTCCGAAGCGCGCGCACCAGGACTTGTTCTGGTTCACGGGCTCGGCTTGGGAGTTGCACGCGCACGCGTTGCCCGCGCTGCTGCACAAGGCCGACCACGTCGCGCGGCAGATCCAGCAGTTCTCGGGGATTCAGCAGCGGCTGGAGCTTGAGGGCATCGGCTTCGGCCTGACGGGCGGCGCGAAGTGAGCACCGGCTGGGACTGGAAGGCCCTCGCGGAGACGGTGCTGACGTCCCGTCAGGCTCTGGGCTGGACGCAGGAGACGCTGGCCGACCGCGCGGCGACGAACGTGCGAACGGTGGTGCTCCTGGAGTCCGGGGAGCCGCGGACGCGTCTGCCGGTGACGCTCGGCCGGATCGAGAGCGCGCTCGGCTGGGGTCCCGGTGACGGGCTGCGGGTGCTCAAGGGCGTGGACGCTTCGCCGAAGAAGTCGCTGGTCACTGCCGAGTTGACCAAGTCGAACTTGCGTGTCGAGGACGTCGATTCGCTCCAGTCGGAGCTGGATTACACGGACGTCACGGTGAGCGTTGGGCGGTTGCGCCGCCTGCTGGCCGAACTGGCGCTGCTGCGTGAGCGCTTGGCGCTGTACGAGCCGTTGCCGGAGATCGAAAAGCCGGACAACGACTGCCCCTTCTGACCAAACGGGCGAGGCCGCCCCGGGGCGCAACCCGAAACGGCCTCTCGCCCACCACCACCCAGAGATGAAGCGCACCACGAGAGAGGTGGAAGGCAATGCAAGACGATACGCGACCGATCGGCGGCGTGGCGATCCCCGTCGATGCCGACTCGGCTCGGCTGACCGGCCAGCAGCTCGGCTGCCTGAAGGCGATGACGGAGTTGTTGTTCGCGCAGCTGCGGCGGGATTTGGCGTCGGTGTCGGATGACCCGGCGCGTGCGGTGGAGCGGACGGTGTCGGCTGCCGAGCAGCGGTACCGGGACTGCCTGGAGGTGTACGGCGCGGCCCGTAGCGCGCCGTCGCACCCGGAGTTGGGCCCGTCGTCGCCGCCGTGGGGCCACCCGGACGTCGACGGGTTCGACCCGTGCGACCCGTCGGGCGGTGCGGCATGAGGTCCCCGGAGGAGCGCCGCACGGCCCGCCTGTACGTGGCGGCGATGACGAAGCCGGGCCGGGAACTGCTGGTCGCCGAGGGCTTGATGGTCCGGGCGGACCTGACGCCGAAGCCCAACGCGGGCATCCCGGCGGCGCGTTCGATCGCGGCCGGCATGGACGCGTGGTGGCCGAAGGCAGGTGCCCGATGACGCCGCAGGAGCACGCCCACGCGCAGGCCCTGAACGAGTGGCACGACTTCTACGGCGGTCGGCCGACGAAGGGTGTCGACCCGTACCTCGCCGATCGGGACCGCTGGGTCGCCGCGCGCGAGAAGCAACTCACCACCACGACGACCGCGGCCGGAGGCACGCGATGACAGACAAGACAACCCCTGTGCGCCCGGAGGCGCTCTTTGGGCTGCGCACCGGCGAGGGCCTGACACAGCAGCAGCTCGACGGCATGGCGTGTGTCGAGTGCGGTGTCGACGAGCGGCGTGTGCCGTCGATGGTCCCGGCCGGGTACGTCGCGAACTCGGGGCAGGTGTTCCGCTGCGCCGACGGATGCGCGCCCGCCGCGCCGGAGTTGCCGCCGTCGGTGGCGTGGGTCGACGAGATGGACGCCGATGACGCGTCTGACTTCTTCGACGACGTTCGCCGGGCCGCTGCCTCGTACGACCTGGACGGGCTCAGCAAGGCCCTGTCGACGTACTGGGTGATCGCGATGGGCGACCGCGCGCAGCAGGCCGCCCCCGGTCCGGAGACCCCGCCGCACGGCCTGCCGGTCGTCGACCAGGCCGCCGTCACCGCCGCGCTGGACGGGGGCGCGTGATGACGACGATCCCTGACCCGCAGATCTACCGGGCGGCTGCGGACATCATCCGCACGAACGGCCTGTGCAAGGGCTGGATGGTCGACGGCCGCGTCGACCCGGACCCGGCGAAGTGCCCGATGTCGACTGACGGTTCGATCCGGTTCGTCGTGTCCGGCCGGGCCGACGCGACGGACGCCGCCGCGGTGGAGGCGACGGACTGGTTCGACGAGGTCATGCACAAGACCGTGCCGGGCTACTTCGACAAGTTCGGTGACTACGTGGGCTGGAACGACGACCCGGCACGCACCGCAGCCGGAGTCGTCAACGCGCTGGAGCGTGCCGCGTCTGCTGCTGAGGCCGCGCGTGCCGCCCAGAACGGGGGCACGGCGTGACCTGGGACGAGATGGGACCGCGCGTCGAAGACGGAGTCGAGTCTGCCCTGTGGCAGGACCTCGCCGACGCGTTGAACAAGTTGCACGAGTGGGGCCTGATGCCGGTGTATCCGCCGCGTCCGATCGACGCCGGCGACGTCATCCACGGCGGCGGGGTGCGCGGCCCGGGCGAGGGCTACCTGCTGCGGTTCGTGCCGCCGGGCTCGGAGGAGTCCGACCGGCGCGGGGGGCACGGCTGGACGGTGTTCCCGCGGTCGGACACGGACGGCGTCCAGAACGGGGGTGCGGCGTGAAGCTCATGGTCCAAATCAACGGCGAGAACGTACCGCTGGACGAGTGTGACTGGGTTCTGACGGAGCCGTGCGGATGCGCGGAGTCGATCGTCCTCGCCGTCATGCGGGCCCGGACGCTGGCCACCGAGGCCGACGCGTGGGAGTACTTCTACCGCGCCGACTACCGGCTCAAGGCGGAGCGCGAGAAGCGGATCCGCCAGGACCAGGCGGCGGGTTGGCGTCTCGGCGCGATGCGCCGCAAGGACGCTGTCGCCGCAATCACGAAGGCGTGCCCGCATGAGGGCGGTGGCCTCTCGTGGCTGACCGTATGACCCGCGACGAGCACATCGCCCGCGCCGAGGAGATCGCCGGAACCACGTACGCCTTGTACGCGCACCTGCAACAGGTGCTGGAGAACGCCGACGACCTGGACCCGCGCACCTCCGTGTTCATGCGGGGATTGGCCGACCAGATCGTCGCCCGGGTCCAGGCATTCGGGACGTTGGCGACGACACACGCGAAGATCGCCGAAGTCCTCGGGCAGAAGGACGCGAACGAGCCCCGGTCGGACGCCTGGAAGCTCATCGACAGCAGGCTCGGCGGCATCTGGTCGACCACCCGCAACGGCGACGTGTGGCTCGTACGGAAGTTCTCCGAGGGCCACCAGAGCACGCGGCACTCTGCTGGCTGGTGGATCCGGTCCGTCGACTACCCGGGCGGCACCTGGATCGGGTACGTCGACGACCCGGACTATGAGGTGCAGGAACAGGCCGAACGGTTCCTGTACCGCTGGTACGGCGAGTGCCGCAAGGACGACCCGAGCAGGACTGGCCCGGGCTGGGGTCCGTGCCAGTGCGGGGAGTGCCGGATCAGCCGCGCCGAGGCGGACGCATGACCGCCGACACCACGGCCGCCGTCCCTTCGGGGGCGGCGGTCCCCGCCCCCGGGATCTACGACATCCCCGCGTCGGTCTACCACGCCGACAAGACGTCACTGTCGTCGACCGGCGCCCGGAAACTCCTCCCGCCGTCCTGCCCCGCGAAGTTCCGGTACGAGCAGGACCACCCCCAGCCGAGGAAGAAGGAGTTCGACTTCGGCACCGCGGCCCACCAGATGATCCTCGGCTCCGGCCCGGAACTCGTCGTCGTCGAGGTCGCGAACTGGAAGACGAAGGAGTCCCAGGCCGAGCGGGAAACGATCTACGCCCGCGGCGCGATCCCGCTCCTGCCGCAGGAGTTCGAGCAGGTCAAGGCCATGGCCAAGGCCCTGCGTGAACACCCCGTCGCGGGCGCCCTGTTCGCCGAGGGGTCCGGCGTCGCCGAGCAGTCCCTGTACTGGCGCGACCGGCAGACCGGCGTCACCCGCCGGGCCCGACCCGACTGGCTGCCGTACGCCCACCAAGGGCGCCTCATCGTCCCCGACTACAAGACCACCAGGGACGCATCCGAAGCCGCCCTGACGAAAGCCATCTACGACTACGGCTACTTCCAGCAAGGCGCCTGGTACCTCGACGGGGTCCTGTCGCTGGGCCTCGCCGACGACGCCGCGTTCCTCCTCGTGTTCCAGGAGAAGACGCCGCCCTACCTGGTCAACGTCGTCGAACTGCACGCGGTGGCGCTGCGGTTCGGCCGCGAACTCAACCGCCGTGCCCTCGAAATCTTCGCCGAGTGCTCCGAATCCGGGGTGTGGCCCGGCTACGGCGACGACATCAAGTACCTCTCCCTCCCGCCGTGGGCGGAGAAGCAGTTGGAGGAAATGCTGTGAACCAGCCCGTCGAGTACGCCCCGTCGCCGATCGCGTTGCCGTCCCGCCTCGGGCAGGCCACGGCCGTAGAACAGTCGCGCGCGGTCGCCGAGGTCCAGGCCGCCGTCGTCATCGCCCGCCAGTTCCCCCGCAGCACCCCGCGGTCGATCGAGGCGATGGAGACCGCCTGCGCCCAGAAGGAACTCGCCGAGAAGGCGTTCTACCGCTACAAGCGCGCCGGCTCCTGGGTGGAAGGCCCCACGATCCAACTCGCGCGGGCGCTGGCCCTGTGCTGGGGCAACGTCGAATACGGCGTCGCCGAGCTGCACCGCGACGACGTCGAAGCCCTGTCGGAGATGAAGGCGTGGGCGTGGGACCTGGAATCGAACACGCGCCCGTCGTCGACGTTCATCGTGCCGCACAAGCGCGACACCAGCGACGGCGTCAAGGACCTCGTCGACATGCGCTCAATCTACGAGTCGAACGCAAACAACGGCGCCCGCCGACTGCGTGAGCAGATCTTCGCGGTGCTGCCCGCCTGGTACACGCAGAAGGCACAGAAGCTGTGCCGGGAGACGCTGGACCGGGGCGCAAGTGAAACGCCGTTGGCCGAGCAGATCACGGACGCGGTGAAGCGGTTCGAGGCGAACGGCGTGGACCGCGCCCGGCTGGTGGAGAAGCTGGGCAAGCCGTCGGAGGACTGGACTCTCCACGACGTCGTGACCTTGCAGAGCATCTACCGGTCGATCGCGTCCGGGGGTGCGCAGGCGGACGAGGAGTTCCCGCCGCGGCGGGTGACGGCCGAGGAGATCAAGGCCACCGCGAAGCAGGCGCCCGCGAACGGTCAGGCCGACAGCGGCGCGTGGCCGAACGTCGACCCGATCCCGGGAGCGGCATCGTGATCCGCCGTCTCCTGGCGTGGCTGCGTACGTGGGGCGCGATGGAGTCGACGGGCCGGTACGCGTGGGGCCCGGACGACCCGGCGCCGTACGACCTGACCCCGGCCGCGCATGACCACCTCGACGCGACGGCGTGGAACGAACTCCCGGCCGAGCCCTCGGCGGAGACGCCGCACGACGTGGTCGCGGACGAGTACTCGCACGTCAGCAGGACGTTCGTCGACCACGCCATCACCCGCCTGGAGAAGCAGTTCGACCCGGCCCGCGACGAGGACCCGTCGTGATGGCCGGGATCGAAGGCCACCGGCGCCCGTACACGGGGCCGCGTGTCCTGACCCCGCTGGAGGCCGCGAGGCAGGCGCTGCGCCGCGACCTCGACGGCATCGCCCGATTCCTCCGCACCCTGCCCCGCACCGCCGACACCCGCGAGGAGGGCCCGTCGTGAACGTCCTGCTGACCATCCTCGCCGTCGTCGGCGCGTGGTTCGTCGTGTCGATCGTCCTCGGCCTGTTCTTCGGCCGCGGCGCGAGGAGGCTCCGGTGATCGTCTTCCTCTGGTTCCTGAGCCAGCTGATGATCCTCGCGTCCCTCGGCGTGCTGCTTGTCCTCGCGCTGATCGCCGTCGTGTGGACGACGGGCCGGGTCGCGCGCCTCGCCTATGACCGGGCCACCGGCCAGCGTCGCCGTCACGCCCGTCCCCGCCTCCAGCGCCGGTCCACGCGCGTCGACCCGTTCCCGGATGTCGCGCCGCCGCGCGCCCTCGAGGTGCCGCCCATGCCGGACACACCGCCCGTTCCCGCCGCTGACACCCAGCCCATCCCGCGCATCACGGAGACCGCAGCATGACCTACCAGCTCGCCGACGCCCGCGTGCGTCGCACCCTTGCCGTCGCCGCGATCCTCGCCTACGTCACCGCGATCGTCGCCGCGAACTGGGCCACCGACCGGTACGGATTCGTATCCGTCGGATTCGGCCTGACCACCACCGCCGGAACCTACGCGGCTGGCCTCGCCTTGCTGTTCCGCGACCTGGTGCAGGACACCCTCGGCCGCGTGTGGGTCGTCGCCGGGATCACGGCCGGCGCCGCGCTCACCGCAATCACCGCGCCTGCGCTGGCGGTTGCGTCCGCCACGGCGTTCCTCATCGCCGAACTCGCCGACATGGCCGTGTACACGCCGCTGCGTCGCCGCGGATGGGCACGTGCCGCCCTCGCGTCCGGCTTGGTCGGCGCGGTCGTCGACACGTGGGTGTTCCTGCACCTGGCCGGGTTCCCGGTCACCCGTGACGTCGTCGCCGGCCAGCTCGTCGGCAAAGCCCTGTGGGCCACCGCGCTACCCGTCCTTGTCGTCGCCGCGGTCAGGCAGGTGCGTCGTGCGGTACCTCGCAACCCCCTCGGGACCTGACGTGCGCGCCGCCATGACCGCCGGACTCCTCGGGTGCATGACCACCCCCGCCCAAGGCAACCTCATTCCCGAGGGCGCGCTGTACGCCTGCGACAACGGCAAGTTCGGCAAAGGCTGGCCCGGGGCCGAGGCGTGGTACGGCTGGCTCGCGCGGACGGTCGCCCGGTACGGCGCCGACCGGTGCCTGTGGGCTGTTGCTCCCGACGTGCCGTTCGACGCCGCCGGAACCCTCATCGAGTCGGTGCCGTGGCTCGCACAGATCCGCGCGCTGGGGATCCCCGCGGCGTTCGCCGCGCAGGACGGCTGCGACGAACTCGGCATCCCCTGGGACCACTTCGACGTGCTGTTCCTCGCCGGCACCACCGAATGGAAGATCGGCCCCGTCGCCGCCCGACTGTCACGAGAAGCCCGCGACCGCGGCAAGGCCGTCCACATGGGCCGCGTCAACTCCCGCCGCCGTCTCGCGATCGCCGAGTGGTTCGGCTGCGACAGCGCCGATGGCACCTACCTGGCGTTCGGCCCCGACAAGAACTTGCCGCAACTCCTCGGCTGGCTCGAAGAGCTCGACTACCAGCCCTCCTTCAACACCGCCCTGGAGGCCTGACATGACCGACGCCGAGAACGAGCGCCTCCGGACGCAGTGGGACCAGCTCGTCCGCATCGTCGACCGCATCACCCAGCAGCGCGACGACGCCCGTGCCGAGGTCGAGGAACTGCGCGCCAAGCTCCACACCGAGCGCAACGCATCCATGCGCGAACTCGACCGCCAACGCTCCGAACTCGTCACGGCCGCCGGGGTCGCCGAACGGCTCCGCGCCGAGCTGGACCAAGCCCGGCGCGGCGGCCAGGAACTCGCCCGCGCCGTCCAACTCGCCGTCGTCACCATCCGCGCCGCATGGGTCGAAGCCGAACGCATCGGCGCGGACGAAGGCATCGAAGTCCTCGAAGACGTCGTGCTCGCGACCGCGCCGGACCTGCCCGACCTCGGCCAGTACGACGGCGCCCAGGACGTGTTCGACGCCGAGTACACGGTTGCCGACAGGTCCGACGACGCCCGGCGCCTCCGTGCCCGGCTCGCGGCGAAGGAGGCGTGACGTGGACTTCTACGCCCTCGCCTGGCTCGGCGGGTTCGGCTTCGTCGGCTGCTGCCTCCTCCGTCACGCCTGGTCCGTCGACCGCAACACCGAAGCCGTTCAGGACCACGCCGACTCCAACCGCCAACTCGCCGACGCCACCAACCAGAACGCGCACCAGGTCCGCCTCGCACGCGGCGGAAAGAAGTGGTGACCCCGTGATCAACCGAATTCTCATCACCGGCAGCCGCACCTGGCGAGACACCGCCACAATCCGCGACGCCATCACCAACGTCGCCCACCAGCACGGCCCCGACCTCGTCATCGTCCACGGCGCATGCCGCACCGGAGCCGACCGCATCGCCGCCGACTTCGCGTACGAGATCGGATACCTCACCGACCCGCACCCCGCCGACTGGGAGACCTGCGCCCCCGACTGCCGACCCGGACACCGCCGGACACGCCGCGACGGCAGCAGCTACTGCCCCACCGCCGGACACCGCCGCAACCAACTGATGGTCGACCTCGGCGCCGACCACGCCCTCGTGTTCATGCGCGGCAAATCGTCCGGCACCGCCGATTGCCTCCGCCGGATCAAGCGCGCCGGCATCGAGTACACGAGGTGGGACGCATGACCGAGCCCCGCGTCTACACCATCGAACTCCCCGCCGGCATGCAGCTCATCAACGCCAACGACCGGTTCCACTGGCGGACGAAAGCTCACCGCACCCAGAACCTCCGGCAGATCACCGCGATCCTCGCCCGCAACGCCGGGATCCCGCGCCTCGAACGCGTCCACATCGTCGGCTGGTACCACCCGCCGAACACCCGCCGCCGCGACGCCGCGAACTGGTACCCGACGTTCAAAGCCTGCGTCGACGGATGCGTGGACGCAGGCGTGATCGACGACGACGACACCGCGCACGTCACCGGACCCGACATGCGGATCGGCCACACCGTCAAACGCGGCCAGATCGTGCTGGAAATCCGCGAACTCACCGACACCAGCGGGAGGACCGCATGACGACCACGTATGGGCCGCCGAAAGCCCCGAAGGTCACCTTCGAGATGGGCCCCAACTGGCAGCGCTGGGCAGCCTGCCGCGGCACCGACGGCGACGACTGGTTCCCCGTCGGCAACACCCACGACGCGCAGGCGCAGATCGAGGAGTGCCGCGCGGTCTGCCGCCGCTGCCCCGTCATGGAGTCCTGCCTCCAGTTCGCCCTCGAAACCGGCCAGGAAGCCGGCGTTTGGGGCGGCATGTCCGAGGACGAGCGCCGAGCCCTGAAACGCCGAGCAGCACGCAACCGCGCCCGAGCGAGCGCATGACCGCCGGGCCCGGTCGGATGACAGCGGACCGGCCGGGCCCGGACCAAAGCAATCCACACCAAGCACGAGCGCAAAGGAAGCGCCCACATGCCGTGGTTCAAGATCGACGATTCGTCGCACTCCCACCCGAAGTTCGTGCGGGCGGGCAATGCGGCGCTCGGTCTGTGGATGCGCTGCGGAGCGTACTCCGCACAGCACCTCCTTGAGGGAATCGTCCCGGGAGACGTTGCGCAGATGTACGGAACGGAGCCGCAGGCGAGGAAGCTCGTCAAGGTCGGCTTGTGGCACACGGCCGGCCACGAGTGCGCGCGGTGCCCACAGCCGGAGGACGGCGACTTCGTCATCCACGACTTCTTCGAGGGCGGCCGGAACACCACGAAGAAGCAGCACTTGGCGAACAAGAAGGCAGCCGCGGACCGCCAAGCGAAGGTGCGCGCGAACAAAAAAGCCTCCGGATTCGCCGACGAAAACCACCTTTTTGGCGATCGAAAAGATGACCAAAAAAACGGTTTTCGAGACGCAAAAGACCCCCAGTTTTCCGACTCCACCGCAGGTCAGGACGGGTTGTCACAGCGTGACCCCGTGGACGGTGTCACGCATGCCCATGCCGCTGCCATGCCGTACCGCAGTACTTCCTACGGAAGTACTGCTGCTGCAGCGGCGCGCGAAGGCGGCGTCGACGACCCGCTCCTCGAACTGAAGCAGCGCATTGCCGACGCTGGCCTCGGGTCCGTCGCCTGGGACCTCCGCGAAACCGCGTGGATCAAAACCCAGCGCGCCGTCGAACGCGTCGGCGTCGCCGCGATGGTCCAACACGCCGTCGGATCCGCACGCCTCAAAGGCGCACCCGTCGGCGCGTCCGCCTGGGTCCCGGGCTGGGAGTCCCTGCAACCGCCCAGCGCCCCCGGCAACGACATCGCCCTGCCTGCCGCAGTCGGCGCCGACGTCATCCCGTTCGCCCCGCCCGGCATCAAGCCCTCCACCACCGACCAGCGCTTCCGCGAAGCACTCGACGCCGGCGAGCGCCTCCAAGCGCTGATCAACGCCCGCAAGCAGGAGAACCCGTGATCGAGTTCGAGAACGAGACCATCGATGCCATCCAGGTCGGCCGCCTGCTCGCCCTCGCCGCCGCACGCGACCAGCGCACCACCGGAGACGCCGACGCGATCGCCTGGTACAGCGACCTCAACACCGCCGGCGTCACATTCGACGACGCCGAAGCGGCGATCACCCGCTACTACGCGACGGTTTGGCCGCGGGAGGAACCGTCACGCCGGTTCCGCATTACCGCACCGGTGATCATCGAACTCGTCGGCAAGACCCGCTCCGAACGCCTCGACGGGTTCGTGTACCAGCCGAGGCCGGGCGAGACCGGCGAGGAGTACACCGCCCGGCGCCGCGCCCAGGTCACCGCGGTCGCCAACGGGCAGGTCCCGCGCGGGATATCCGCGCCGGAGATCCTGCGCCCGCGTCCGGTCGCCGCGCTGGTGTCCGGTGTCGCGGACGCCCGCAAGCTGCCGCCGGAGATCGCCGAGATCCTCGACCGCCGCCGCCCGCGCGCCCAGCAGGTCGACTGCCCGTGGGAAGCCTGCCGCGCCCGCGCCGGACAGCCGTGCACCAACCAGCGCGGCCAGGAACGCGCCCCGCATCCGTCCCGCATCGACGCGTGGGCCGTCCTCAACGCCCCGTGCCCGCGCTGCCGCACCGCGCCCGGCGACCCGTGCCGCGTCCCCGGCACCGCCACGCCCTACGCCCACGGCGCCCACCCCGAGCGCATCAACGCCGCCAAGGAGACCGCGTGATCACCCCGATCGAAACCGAGTACGCCGGCCACCGCTTCCGCTCTCGCCTCGAAGCACGCTGGGCTGTATTCCTGGACTACCTCGGCATGCCGTGGGAGTACGAGCCGCAGGGCTACCTCGTCGGCGAGACCAAGCGCGCCTACCTCCCCGACTTCTACCTGCCGAAGATCGGCACCTGGATCGAGGTCAAAGGCGTCGGCACCCAGCTCGACCTGGACCTGCTCGTCGACGCCGTCCATCCCACGTACGGCATCGGCCGCCCTGACGGGTACGGCGTCACCAAGATGCTCCTGCTCGGTTCCGTCCCGGTGCCGCACCAGGCGTACATGCACACGATGCTCGTCGGAGCTCCGAGCAGTTGCGGGAGCAGGTGCACCGCAAGCGCCCCCTCGTTCGTCAACGCCCTGTTCTGGTCCCTGCCGCGCGAGTTCCCTGCGCAAGCGGCCGACGTTACCGCCGACCAGGTCGCTGCGCTCCGCGAAATGGGTGCCCTGATCGAGCAGATCGGCCGGCCCGTCCACGTTCCGCCGGCCAGGGATCTGACCGCGGCGGTGCCCAACCGCATGCTCCGCGTCGACGCGATGGTCAACAGCGCGCTGGTCGCCGCCCGTTCCGCCCGCTTCGAACATGGGGAGTCCGCGTGATCCCCGCCGCCGCCCGTGCCGCCGTGTGCGGCCACGTCGCCGACCAGCTCACCGCCGACGGCAACCCGCAGGCCGAACTGATCGCGAAGGTCAGCTCCGACATGGTCCTCGACGCCGCCGAAGCAACCGGCTGGGAACTCCGCCCGGCCGGCGCGCCGCCCGAGGTGGAACGGATCCTCGCCGTGATCGCCAAGTGGATGGCCGACCCCGCACCCGAACTCGGCCTCGCCGTGACGCTGTTCGAGGCGGGCTTCGAACTGCCTGAGGCGGTGACCCGATGACCACCACACCCACCGTCCGCCTGCGCCCGCACCAGCAGCAGACGCTGCTCCTCCTCGCGGCGGGCCTGACAACGAAGCAGGCCGCGACGCGCCTGGGTTGCACGCCGAAGGCCGTGTACCACCGGGTCGCCGGACTGAAGCGCGCGTTCGGTGTCACGTCGCGGTTCGACGTGCTGCTGGTCGCCGGGCAGCTCGGCCTGATCTCGGACGCGGATGTCGACGCCGTGCTCAACCCGCCCCCTCCGCGCCCGCCGTTGACGCCGAAGCCGCACGCGCTGCCGGATGACGCGCGCCGTATCGCCGACTGGCTCACCGCCCGAATGGAGACCCCCTGATGCCCGAACGCATCCAACGCCGCCGCACGAAGGGCTACCGCATGCCGCCCGGCGCGAAGTACGTCGGCCGCCCCACCCGATGGGCGAACTGGTTCGCCGTCGTCGAGACCCAGACCGGTTGGGCCGCGTCCTGGTCGGCCGGGCCGGGCCCGCGTCCCGCCGAGTACTACCGGCGCGCCGAAAGCCGCCACGAGGCCCACCGGCACGCGGTCGACATGTACGCCGCGTGGGTTCTCACCGTGTCCGGCCTCGTCGAGGCGATCCGCGCCGAGCTTGCGGGCCGCGACCTCATGTGCTGGTGCCCGCTCGGGTTGCCGTGCCACGCGGACGTGCTGCTGGACATCGCGAACCCTGAGGAGTCCGGCCGTGGATGACTGGTCCGACCGACGCACCCTGACGGTGGGTTTCCTCCTCCTCGCCGTGATCGGCGCGCTCATGCTCGCTGCCGGCGTTCTCGTGTTCGAGGTCGTGGCGTGGCTGGTGGGTGAGTGCCGTGGCTGACGTCGACCCCGCCGCGATCCGCGCCCGTGTCGCGACCCGCGACCAGACCCGCGCGTACGTCCAGAACCTCCTGACTGCCGGGCACCGCAGCGCCGCCGCCGATGCCGCAGCCACAGCCACCGGACTGGAGGCCGAGCTGGGCCGCGATGTGCCCGCGCTGCTGGCTCTCGTCGACGAGCAGGCCGCCCGGATCGACAAGTCGGTGCCCGCCCGGGACCTGTTCGACGCGCTCGCCCAGCGCCGGACTGCGCTGGTGCGCCTCGCCGCGGTGGAGGCCCGGATGGCCGAACTCGAAGCCCAGCAGGCCGCCGCCAAGGACGAGTTCCGTGTCGAGTTCCGCGCCGGGACCTGGGTCCGCCGGATCGCGGTGGTCGGCTCGTGGGACGCCGCGATGGAGCGCGTGCACCGGGCCGCCGTGGAGGAGCCGGACGTCGACTGCGTGGTGGTGCGGGTGCGGACGTCGAAGGCGGTCGTGTGGCCGCCGGAGGGCGCGGGGCCGGAGAAGCCGCCTGAGGCCGCCCAGGAGCCCGTGTCGCACCCAGGGACACGCGAGGAGCCGGTCTCGCCCGCCTGAACCCCCGGGAACGGCGTTCCTGACGGCACGGCGGCCAGAAGCGTCACCCCCCGAACCGCGAACAGCCAGCCATCAGACCGAAATGCCCCACAAAGACCGAGACTTGGAGGCCACCGACATGGGACTCGGATTCGCCAACGCCGACGCGCACTGGAGCTACGGCGGTTTCAACCTCTTCCGCACCGCCCTCGCCGCCCGCGAAGGCATCGAACTCGACCGCATGCACGGCTTCACCCGCGACGACGACGCCATCTCGTGGGACACCGTCCACACCGCCCTCAAGCCGTTCCTGAACCACTCCGACTGCGACGGCGAGATGACGCCCGAGGAGTGCGCGCAGGTCGCCCCGCGTCTCCGCGACCTGGTCCGCAGCATCTGGCGGCCCGGCGATTACGACTACGAGCACGGGATGTGCCTGGTCGAGGGCATGGAACGCGCCGCCGCGAACGGCGAACCGCTCATCTTCTGCTGACTTGCCGTTTCCGGCCAACCAACCAAGGAGCCAACGTGTCTGCCGTCCCGCCGCTCACCCGCGCCGAGGTGAGCGACCGCCACCGCGAGGAACCGCGCCCCGCAAACTGCCCGGAATGCCGGTCCGGCTACCCCGTGCGGCACTGGCCCTCGGCCGTCTGTCGGTCGTCGTTCCGCCGCGACGACACCGGCACCGAGCGCGTGTTCCGGGTGCATTGCACCTGCGACTACTGCTTCTGACCCGCCTCGGCCCGGCCGTCCACCAGCGGCCGGGCCCCCAACACCGGAGACACCGATGCCCATCCACGTCACGATCCGCGCCACCGTCGAATGCGACACCTGCGGCGGCCAACTCGAACCCACCGAAGGCAACGAGATCACGTGGCCAGGCGACGTCCGCCACCTCGCCGCGTCCGCGGCCCGCCTCAATGGCTGGCACGTCACCCCCGACTCGCGCGTCACCTGCAAAGGCTGCGGCGCTGACGACCGCGAGGCCGCGCCGTGACCCCGCCGATCCTCTGCCACCACCCGCACCTGTACAGGTCGCGGTTCGGCGCGTGGTGCGCGTGTGCGTGCGGCGCTTGGAAATCCCGGTCGTACACGACGGTCTCGGGCGCTCACCTCGCGTTCGGCCGACACCTCCTCGCTACGAAGGAGACCCCGCGATGATCCACCCCGACGACCTGCCGCCCGAGGTCCGCGCCGCCATGCGGCCCGTCGACCCGGCGGCCGAAGCCGAACGAGCCGAAACCGAACGCCGACTCACGGCACGGGCGAAAGAACTGGATGCCCGCCTGCCACGCGAGCAGGCCCGGCCGTTCGACCCGGTCGAGAGCACCCACGCCATCGTCGACTGGATCAAGACGCATGCCACCGACCTGGTCGGCTGGCAGGAGCAGCACATCTACGAGGCGTTCCGCAAGCCGCCGCCGAAGGTCGATCTCCCGCCGTCGGTCGACGCGCTGGACGACGACACGTACGACGCCATCCGCCGCCGCATCGCCTGGCTCGAAGACCACCACACGCGCAGCCGCGACGAGATCGGGCGGCTCATCGGCCAGCTCGACGACCGCGACCAAGCCATCGCACGCGTCCGGGACTTGGCCGGCGTGCTGAAGGACCGGTCCCCGTACGCGTCGCACCCGCACGTCATCGCCCAGAAGATCCTCGCCGCCCTCGACACCCCGGAGCAGCAGTGACCGAGCAGCCCGACACCGCCGACCAACTCGCCGTCTACCTCCACAACCGCGTCGACTACGACGACCACTGGGGCACCTGCATCGCCACCGACATCACCGACGTCGCCCGCTACGCCCTCGACTGGCTCCGCGACCACCCCGAAACCGCCGCCGGGCTCTGGCCCGACGGAGCCGAAATCCGCGTCGACGGCAAGTGGGTGTCCGCCGCCGGCCCCGAAGTCATCGCGAAAATCCGGCGGCTGGAGCAGGAACGCGACGAGGCCGTTGCTGCGGCCGTACGGCGTGACGCCGACACCAAGCAGCGAATCACCGATCTCCAAGCCGAGTTCGCCCGCCAGGCCCGCGTCCTGGAAAGCCGGGCCGTGAACGCCGAAGCCGCCGTCGCCCGGATCCGGAAGTTCGTCGACAACGTCCGCACGTGGGCGTCACCCGACTTCGGCCGCGTCGCCCAGCACTACGCCGACAGCACCCTCGCCGCCCTCGACGGCGACACCCCGAAGGACCCGACGTGACCGACACCCGCGACCGCACCAACGCGATCAACGCGCTCCAGGCCACCCAGAACGAGATCAACAACATCCCCGAAGGCCGCGTCCACACCGACATCGTGATGGCCGGCTCCCAGAAGGCGCAGGTGTTCGCCCTCGCAGCGGTCGCACACGCGCTCCTCGACGTCGCCGACGCCATCCGCGAAACCCGACAGGACGGAACCCCATGACCTCCGCTGCCCCGCGCCCGCCCGGCGTCGGCAACCTCCTCGGCGCGCTCGCCGACGCCATGCCGCCGTGCTGCCCCGCCAACTGGGCCGACGACATCCGCGAACACGCCGACGACTGCCCGGAGTGGGAGTTGGACCGCATCCGCGAACGACGCCGCAACAGGCAGGAGAAGACCAAGTGACGGAGAACGCGCCCCACCTGTGGGAGTACGACCACCCGTACTACTGCGCCGAAGGCAACTACTACAAGGCCGACCACCACGAGCGGTACGAGAGCTGGGCCGACTTCACCCAGGAACTCTGGTACTCCGGCGACCGTGACCTGAACCTGCTGTTCCGCTGGGACTGGAAGTCGCCCCGTCGCTACCCCGACCCCGACGACCGCAGCGACCTCCCGGACTACCTGACGCTGTTCTTCGTCCAGCAGCGCAAGGCCCGGCAGTACAGCGTCGAGATCACCGTCACCGACGAAGACGAGCCCGCCGTCCGGAAGTTCCTCGCCGAGTGCGCGGCCACGATGCGGGCGGTCTGGGAGCCGTTCCTCGACCAGCCGCAGCCCGTCGCGATGCGCTTCGCGGTCGGCGGTGAACTCCCGGACGGCTGGGCCGACATCGGATTCCTCGACTGACGCGCATGCCCGCCCTCTGTCGACCGGAGGGCGGGCCGCACACCACACCACGAACCGAGAAGGAGCCCTTGTGCGTGCAAGGAACGAGCAAGAGGTGCGTTACGCACGACGCGTCGGACAGAACGTTCGAGCGATGAGGACCGCGCGCCGCATGTCCACACGCGAACTGGCGGAGAAGATCACCGCAACCGGCGTCCGCGTGAACCACTCCGGGATCTCCTGTATCGAGCAGGGTCGCATCGGAAGCGCCACCGACCGGTTTCCGGCCGTCACCGTCGACCAACTCATGGCGTTCGCACAGGTCTTCGGATGCACTGCCGAACGGCTTCTCGCTGAAGTGACCTGCGTTCGCTGCAACGGGGCGCCGCCTCCGGGATTCACCTGCAACGAGTGCGGCCAGACCGGAGCCTGACGCGCGCGTGTCGGCCTGCCCTCGCCAAAGAGCAGGCCGACCACTGCCCGACCAGGCCGGGGCCACAGCGCCTAGGAACGCGACCCCAGCGTAAGCCCCACGCCGAGGAGCCCCACATGCACGCCGAATACCCCGCCCCGACCTGCCCGCGTCACCGCAACCGCGAAGGCTGGCCCTGGTGCCCGCCGTGCCGGGACCGCATCCACGACGCGATCATCGAACTGCCCACCCTCCACCGGCGGCTCCTCGACGACGACCGCATGGGCACCCCCCGTCGGGCAGAACGCCGCGCCATCAACGGCGACCCGCCCAGCCCGTCGCCGCTGTTCGACGCCGCCGACGAACTCGCCGGCGTCCTCGCAGGATGGGCCGACGCGTGGGCCGACCACCTCGGCGAGGAATGGACCAGCCGAGACCCGCGCGCGTGCGCCCGGTACCTCCTCCGCTACCGCCGCCGCGCAGACCTCCTGTCGTCCCCGCTCGCCGTCGACGTCGGCGCCGAACTCCTCGCGTTGCACGGGTCGGCGCTCCACCGGCTCCACGGCGACCCGCAAAAGCCCGTCCACCACAGCCTCGCCGGACCGTGCCCCACCTGTGGAGGAACCGCCCTCCACCAGATCGGCGGGACCGACGACATCGAATGCGGCGCCTGCGGACTCACCGGCACCCGGGTTGAGTACGACGCGCTGATGGAGGTCCACCGGCGGGAGTTCATGGCGGCATGATTCCGGACGGACCATTCCGTTTCGGCCACCACGCGACTACCTTGATCCGCCCGGCACCGTTCCCGGCGCACCACACGGCGACCGACGCCACCGCGCTGCCCGCTGCCGGACCGCAACCCCCGGAGCCCCCCTCCGGGGGCTGCGGCACGCAAAGAGCAGACGACGCCGGGCATTTCGGCGCACCATGGGCTCATGGCCGACAGCGACCTCCCGCACATCGACGCACGCATCGGCGGCAGCGTCCGCCGCGTAGAGCTGATCGCCTACGTGAACACCCGCAACGGGCCCATGGCCCGCGTCTGCTGGCGGGAGCCTGTCGGCGATGTCGTCAAGCCGATCACCGTGACCCTGCCCCGGGCGCTCGTGCGCGAAATCCCCGGCGTCGACTACACGGGAGTGCCCGACGTCGGCGCGGCACCGGTGCGAGGCGGGCGCGTCGCGACGGGGCACGAATGGCGGAGGACCGGGTGAGAGGCCGGCCAGCGATGTGAATTACAGCCTTGCGCTGTACAGCGATGCGCTGTAGCGTGGTCATGCGCCACACAGACAAGGAGCGAACACCATGACCACCAAAGCATTCATCACCCGCACCGACACCACCAGCCGCAACTACCTCCTCACCCTCAAGACCGGCTGCACCACCTACACCGACGCCGACCACGGAGGCACCACCGAACTCCAGGTCCCCTTCACCGCCGACACCGACGACGACCGCATCCACCTCTTCGGCTCCATGCCCGTCCCGCTCTTCGACGAGGCGGATCGGGTGCTCGCCGCTCACGGCTGGCACCGCCCCGACCGACTCCACTGGGCCGTCGGCGGACGCACCATCAGCGCCATCGTGGACAGCACCCCCGCCGCCACGACCGAGCCCGCGCAGGCCGGACCCGACGACCTCCTCACCGTGCGCGGCGTCACCCAGCACCTCGCCGAGCACCACGACCGCCACATCGCCCCCGGCACCTGGCGCTCCTACGTCGCCCGCAACCAAGCCCCCAAGCCCGTCCGCAAAGTCGGCCGCGAGAGCCTGTGGAACCCGGCGGACATCGACACGTGGGCCACGCGCCACTCCCCGGAGGCCGAGCGCATCCACGACATGCGCATCAATGTCGCCATGGCGCTCAACGACCCCCACGCCGACACCCAGTACGACCTGGACGCCATCATCCGCGACCTGACCGAGGCCGGCTACGGGACCAGCAAGCAGTTCACCGCCATCGGCGGCAGGAAGTTCCGGACCATCGTCAACAAACACCGCCTCGCCTGACCCCGGACACGACGAAGGCCCGCCTGAAGAGGCGGGTCTGACACCGTCACCGAAGCGCAGATTCTCCGGAGATGATGACGACACCGTAACCCGGCGGACCGACAATCCACCCGTCAGTGGTCGTCAGCGGTCGTCAGCGGGGACGTCAGCACCGTCAGCAGTCTTTTTCTCGCGCCACGACTCGCCCAGTGCGATCTGCCTTGCGCGTTGCCGATGGACGCCGATGATGTCGCCGATCTCCTGCCAGCTCAGGCCCTGCTGACGCAGCAGCAGCACCGCCTGCTGACGCATCTGACGCGCCTGGCTGTGCACCTCGGGGATCTTGCCTAGGAACTCACCCAAGGCTCGCGCCCGTTCGCCTGCGTCAGCGATCCGCTCGAAATCCTCGACGGCTGCCAGCACGCGCCGCACCTCTTCCCGCATCAGGCTCCCTCCACCGCCGGGAGCGTACGATCAACACCATCCCCTGTAGGTCATATACGTTACAGTGGTGATCCGCGCTGACGCCCGTCAGCACAAACGAAAACGGCCCTGGACGGTGCGCGAACACCGTGACCCAGGGCCTGACCAAGGAGAGCCCCTTGGCTACCGAACAGGGTACGGGCACCCCGCCCGCACCACACCGCATGTCCGGCGTCCTCCGCGGCGCCTGGTACTACGTCCTCATCGCCGCCCTCACCGTCGGCGGCTGGTCCATGTACCACGTCCTGCACACTCTCCTCGGGCTCCCCGTCCTCATTGCCGTCGTCGGCGCGCTCGTGTTCGACGGAGCCGGCCTCATCTTCAGCGAATACGCCCGCGCCGCCATCGAACGAGGCCGCGGCTTCACCTTCCCCGGCCTGTGCATGCTCGGCACCGTCACCGCCTCCGCGTTCGTCAACTACAGCCACGGCGTCCACCTCGGCTGGGGTACCGCCGGCGGACTCGCCCTCGGCGCGATCCCCTGCGTGCTGGAGTTGCTGTTCCTCACGCACACCGTCGACACGCGCCTGAACGCGCTGTACCGCGCACGGCTCCTCCCCGAACGCCTTCCGCGCGTCGGGTTCCTCGGCGCGATCATGTTCCCTCGCCGGTCGCTGCGGGCCGTCCGCGCGGTCATCGGACGCCGCCTCGACATCATCGAAGCCGGGCTCCCCGCCGGCGCGCTGACGGCCGTCAGCAGCATGCGGCCCGAACCCGCTGACGCTGACGACGCACCCGCTGACGCCCTCGACGGCCCCGCGCAGCCGAAGGCCGTCCGCGCGCTCTACGACGACCCGCGATGCCACGCCATCCGTGCCCTCTACGAACGCGGCACCCGGCCCACCACGACTCAGATGCAGAACGCCGTCGCTGATGCCGGGCACGGGCACATCCCCGCATCGACCACCCGCACCCTGCGGACCGTCATCGAAGCCGTCGAGCCCGCACTCGCCGACCTCCCGGCAAAGATCGCCCACGGAGGCGCGGCATGACCGACGAAACCCGCTGCACCGCGACCGAGCAGGACTCCCCCTGCCGACGGGAAGTCATCCACACCACGCCCGTTGCGCTCTGCCAAGCCCACCGCATCGAAGTCGCCCTCGCAGTCGTACCTGACCTCCTGCGCGGCAGCCTCATCACGGCAACGACCGAAGCGTCGTCACCGCCCCGCTTGGACCTCGTCGAACACGCGGTTGCCGTCGACCACGAAAAGCTGCTGACGCTCGACATCCACGACCCGGTGGTCTACTTCGTTGCGAACGGCGGGCGCGTCAAGATCGGCTACAGCACCAACATCGCGAGCCGCCTGACAGCACTCACGCTCAGGCACGACAACGTACTGCTGACACTCGCCGGCGGCCCCGAACTGGAGCGCGCCCTGCACGCGCGCTTCGCCTCCCTCCGCCAAGGCAACAGCGAATGGTTCGACATGGCACCGGAACTCGTTCGCTACATCGCGCGCAGGCCCAACCCGTCGCCAGCCGAATTTCTCGCGAAGCGCGCGGGAACGATTGCGGGCAAGCCGCCCGCGGCACAGCCAGCGCAGACAACCCCCAGTCCTGCGGCAGAGCGGCGCGCACGCAGGACCGCCATCGGAGGACGCAAGCGCGAGAGCCCTGTACCTGCGCACCACATAGAAGCCGCCCGGGCCATCCTCGCGGAAAACCCGAGTGCTTCAGGCGAGCAGATCGCACGCGAGATCGGCACCACCGGGTCCTTCGGCCGCCGCGTCAAGCGCGCCGCCCTCGGGCTCGACTGAATCCCCGTGATCCCCCGACCGCCGGAAACCCCGGCCATACCAGGCATGCTCCCCGACAAGGGCGGCTGGATCGCCCGCGCCACCCGAGCCCTCCGCACCGCCGCATGGCGGTACCGGTGGGAGGCACTCCCGTACTACGGCGCCGTCACGTACGGCACCGCCGTCGAGTTGCACGCAGCCACCGGACCCGGCTGGGGCACACCCCTCGCCTACGGCATCACCGCCGGACTCTCCGGAGCCGCCGCCCTCCCGCTCGTCGACCGGAACCCGGCCGCGGCGTACGGGTGCGCGTCCCTCGCCGCGGCGCTCGGCTGGGCGTCGTGGCAGACCGCCGCCGGCCCCGGCCCCGAAGGCGGAATCCTCCTCGCCGTCGCCACCACCGGACTGTCCATCCCCTACTGGCGGTTCATCGCGTCGCGCCGCGACCACCACGCCGACCAGACCACCGCCGTCGAGATCGCCCGGTACGGCGCCATCAAAGCCACCGCCATACCCGCGCAACGGCCCGCCCCAGCCATCGAGACCGCGCCCCCCACCGAAACCACCCCCCAGGCAGGGGACTTCCCGATCGTGCCGTGGCCCGGCGCCCGCACCGGCCTCTCCATCACGGACCCCATCCGCCTGTCCGACACCACCGAAATCGTCCTCCCCGGCGGCCACGTCCTCGTCGGCGGCGGCACCGACATGGGCAAGTCCGGGATCATCCACAACATCTGCTGCAACGTCATCGTCCGCGCCGACGCGCGCCTGTGGTGCATCGACATGAAACCGGGCGCCGTCGAGTTGGGGATCTACCGGCACGCTGGCGCACGCGTGGCCTCCACCCCCGACGCGGCCCTGGCCATGCTCCGCGAACTCACCGCCGAGGGCAAGCGCCGCGGTGACCTCCTCGGCGCGAACGTCGGCCCCGACGGGCAGTTCACCCTCACCCGCGCCTGGAAACCCACACCCGAGAACCCGCAGATCGTCCTCGTCATCGACGAACTCGCCGAACTCACCGCCGCCTGCCCCGAAGCCGCCGACGAACTCCGCTCCCACACGCGGCTCCTGAGGGCCCTCGGCGCCTCCGTCATCGCCGGCAGCCAGATCACATCCCGGAACACCACCGGCGGCAACACCGACGCCCGCGGCCAGTTCGGCACCCGCATCGGGGTGCGCGTGTTCGAGCCCGGACAAACCAACATGATCATGGGGCAGGGTGCGCACGGAGCAGGCATCCGCCTCGACCTCCTCCAGCAGCCCGGCGAGTTCCTGATCCTGTCCCGCCACCACGACGGCAAGACACCGGACCGGGCCTACCTGCTGACCGACCGGGACATCGCCGATCACGTCCGCGCCCACTCGACCGGCGCCACCACGCTGCCCGTCGACACCGAACCGGCCGCGTTCGCCGAGCCCGCAGCGCCTGCCGAGCCCGCGTTCGAGACCACCGGCAGCGTCACCGGCGACATCCTCGCCTACCTCAAGAACCGATCGGCCACACCCAAGGAAGTCGCCTCCGCCATCGGCGGCAAGCCGGACGCCGTCCGCGCCCGCATGTCCCAGCTCGCCGCCCAACAGCAGCTCACCAAGGACGCCCAGGGCCGCTACAGGGCCACGAAAGCAGGCGCCGTAATTGCGGGGAACGTCATCCGCTTTCACCAGCGCGCGAAACCGTGAAATCCCAGGTCAAGCCCACACTTGCGCAAGTTCGCGGACCCATCATCGAGCCCCAAAGCCACGCCAACGGGCGTAGGCGCAACCGAAAGGACCCCGTCATGACCAAGCGCCCGACGACGATCACCTACACCGACACCCACACCGGCCGCACCCACCGCCTCAACGCCGAGGTCGCCCCCGGGGCCACCCGTAAGGACGTCGCCGCCGCCATCGAACGCGACAACGGCATGACCCCCGGACGCGTCCGGATCACCCGCGGCGTCTGAACCGAACACGAGAGGACCGCCATGCCCACCAGCGACGAACGCGCCGAAGCCGCCATGCAGAAGGCCCTCGAGACCAACGACCCGGCCGACTGGGAAGAGGCGTTCAGGCTCGCCCGCGAAGCCGACAAGAAGAACGGCAAGTGAGGGGACACTGGACCATGCGCATCCGCCACCCACGCCCGGAGCAGACATGAGCGAGTACATCCCGACCCTCGGCGTCATCCGCTACCGCTGCCCGCTCGACGCCTGCCCGTGGGTCCACGACGACCCCACCTACGGCCCCTCGCGGTTGGTCGTCGACCGCAACCCGACGACCGGGGAACTCGACATCTCCGGTGCGATCAACAAGCAGATCGCCGAACGGGACCAGAAGATCGAAAACATCATGCGTGAGCACCTCGCCACGCACGCCGTCGACGAATGGGCCAAGCAGATCCACGACATGCGGGCGAAGCAGGAGTTGCTGGAAGCCGAACTCCGTCGTGCCCTGACCGCAACTCGGCTGTACGACCCGGCGGAGATCGAACGGCTCATGGGATCGATGCGCAAGCCGCACGTCCACGTCACCGGACTCGACCGGTGATCGGCGTGCGCCTTCGATTCCCGCGCTTCCGACGCCGAGGCGGCACCATGCCCGCGTACCGGCCGCGGTACCCCCAAGTCGTTCTAGTCGACGTCCACCACGGCGAACTCGAATGCCGACGCTGCCACCGCCGCACACCACACCCCGCAGGGCCGACCGGCCAAGGCGGCCTCGCCTGGCTCGCCGCCCACGACTGCGAGCCGGAGGAGACATGCGACACCCGATGATCGCCTTCCTGCGGGAGCAGTTGAACGCCGACGAGATCAGGGCGCTCGCTGCCTGCTGGAAAGGGTCCGGCAACACCCCCAACTGGCACGCCCCTTTCAGCGCCACCCTCGACACCGGCGGCGACACCATCCACGTCGGCGACCAGGCGGTCACCAACCACATCGCCCGGTGGGACCCCGCGCGGGTCCTCGCCGAAGTCGCGGCCAAGAAGCGGATCCTCGACGGCATCGTCAGCCCGATGGACTGGACGCCACAGATGAAAGCCGTGGTCCGCCACCTCGCCGCCGTCTACGTCGACAGGGACGGATACAAGCCCGAGTGGGCGCCCGAACCCGGCATCGAATGGGACGACGAGCCCTGACGGCGCGCCGACTTGCCAAAGGATCAAACGGCGAGTCACCATAGCTGCGACACCCCCTGCCCAAAACAAAGCCCCCGGCCACGCTGGGGGCTTCGTCGCACACAAGGGGGTGACCATGCCCCCCGAACCCGACGAAGACGACCTCTGCCCCGGAGACGCCGTCACCGCCGCCGAATTCACCGGCCCACGCGGACTCGACCGCCACATCGTCAACCGCTGGCGCGAACGCGGCTACCTCGACTCGGACGGCAACCGCGTCTACGTCCAACCACGCGGCCACATACGGCGAGGCACGCGCACCTACCCCGTCTATCTCGTCACCGACCTCGCAGCCGCAGAGTTGGCCACCCGCGGCAAGGGCGGCCACAACCGGCGCGACACGGCCCTCGCCGTCAGCCAACGCGCCATGCGCGCCCAACGACGACAGCAAGCCGCGTAACCCCCGAACCATCCCCCGGCCTGCGGAGATACGGGCTCCTGGCGGCAGGCCACCGTGCGGGCCCGGGATTGAGGGTCCCGGGCCCGCACCACACTTCGAGGAGGTGCCATGCCGCACAACTTCGAAGGCATCGCCCAAGGCGAAACCTGGTCCGTCGAATTCCTCGTCAAAGACGCCGCAGGCGACCCCGACGACCTCACCGGCCGGAACGTCACCTTCATCATCCGCGATGACATCAGCGTCCTCGCCCGCATCGCCGACACCGGAACCAGCACCGGCGGTGAATTCCAAGTCACCGCCGCAGAAGGCCGCATCGTCGTCACCGTGAACTCCGACGTCACCGCGGCCATCGGCGTCTCCGCAGACTGGGCACTCTGGCTCGACGAGAACGCCCCCACCACGGCCGACGCCGTCACCTGGGGCAAGATCTACACGGCCAAGGTGGCGAAGTCCGATGCCTGAAGCCCAGATCATCGTCATCCGCGAAACCCAGCAAGTCACCGCATCCGGCGCCGGAGTACGCGGACCCGCCGGGCCCGCAGGCGAGCAAGGCCCACCTGGGATCCAAGGCATCCCAGGCGTCGGCCTCCCCGGCGAGCGCGGGGAGCAAGGGCCGCCCGGTGAGCAAGGCGAACGCGGCGAGACCGGCAGCGAGGGGCCAGCCGGCCCGGCCGGGACGATGCCGTGGCGCGGCGCCTGGTCGTCCGTCACCGCCTACACGGCCGGCGACATCACCCGCCACGCCAACGCCGTCTACTCCGCGAAGCTCGGCAACACCAACGTGCAGCCGCCCGAATCCCTCGATCCCGCCTACCCGTTCCGCGCGCCGACGGTACCGACCACACCCATCAACAATGAGGTCGCCGACCTCGAACTCGGTCTCGTCTTCAGCGTCAGCAGGCCCGGCACGATCACCGCGTTCCGGTTCTACAAGGGCAGCACCGAAAACGGCGGAACCCACGTCGGCCGGCTGTGGCGCGTCAACGACACCACGCTCCTCGCCACCGAGGCATTCACCGGCGAGACCAGCAGCGGATGGCAGACGCAAGCCATAGCCGCACCACCGACCCTCGCCCCCGGCGTCGAGTACATGGTCACCGTGCGGCATCCGCTCGGAAAGTACGGCAACACCGCAGGGCTGTTCGCGAACGGCTCGATCACATCCGGCGCGATCACCGCGTCGCACAGCCGCTTCGGCAGCACCCCCGGGGCGATGCCCACCGGCATCCCCAGCGGCAATTTCGTCGGCCTGTACTACGCCGTCGACATCACCTTCGCGCCCACCGTCACCGGCCTCGACGACTGGGACCTCATGGTCCGCGGCATCGCACCGTAAGGGAGGACGCCGTGACCACCCCCACCGAGCCCGCAGCACGCGCCCTCCAGCGCATCCGCAACCTCCACCCCGCAGCCGCAGACGGACACTGCGCCGAATGCGGGCAGACATGGCCGTGCCGCACAATGCAGGCAGCAGACGGCCCACCCGACAGCCCCGTCGACAACGCCATCAACCGCGTGCGCACGGCGATTACAGCAGCCGAAGCCCAGAAGCCGGCCACGATCACCGAGTTCAGAACCCTCGTACGCGCCGCACTCGACGGAACCACGCCATGACCTGGGACACCAGCAACCGCAGGACCGAACTACCCCCAGGCTGGACCAGCCGCATCGTCCCCCGCATCAAACGCAGGGACCGAGGCGTATGCCAATGGCCCAACAGCGCAGGGATATGCGGCCTACCAGGAACAGATGTAGATCACAGGCTCAGCCCACACGACCACCGTGACGAGGCGCTGTGGCTGCTCTGCTCCTGGCACCACGACCAGAAGACAGCAGCCGAAGCAGCCGCAGCACGCAGGCCCGCAGTCACCGAACGCAGGCCGGCAGAGCCACACCCAGGGCTCGCATAGGAGGCGCACGTGAGCAAGCCAGCCATCCAGGCCGTGGCCGGCACGCCGAGGCCGCGCTGGTGCGACCGGTGCCTCACGTCGGCCGCCTCCGAGGTTGACCTGTACGTCCTGACCAGCGACGGCCCTCTCCTCGTGGGCACCTGGGCCGGCTGCGAGCGCTGCGACCCACCCCCAGGCCAGCCGCGCTGAGCACCCGCTCAGGGCGGTACCCCCCAGGGGTAGGGCCAGCGCGCGCCCGGTACCCCCAGGGGGTAGGGGCGCCAGCCAGGGGGTACCCCCGGGG
>Ga0247829_10000042_pt1 | contig 30711 bp, 27 predicted proteins | sample 12C_Control_Day4_FD_207765 | JGI IMG/M metagenome (GOLD analysis project Ga0247829, IMG submission 207765) | Soil microbial communities from agricultural site in Penn Yan, New York, United States - 12C_Control_Day4 | ecosystem: Environmental > Terrestrial > Soil > Agricultural land | place... | reverse complement strand
GTGCGTCGGCAGGTAGTTGCGCGCGGCAGCGCGGATATCGTCCACGGTGATGCCTCTGACCTCGAAATCGTGGCTCGAGGCGCCGTGCACCGTGCGCTCCACCATGCACTCCAGGAGCTCGGCGTTGCTCTGCGCGCCCTGGCGACGTTTGAGCTCGAGACGATCGCTGAAGCGCCGCAGCTCCGTGGGATCGAGCGCATCTCTCAGCGTGCCCAAGGCGCCGAAGATCCTGCGCTCGACACCCTCGGGATTGTTGCTGCTGGCGATCCTGATCTCGAAAACGCCTGAGCAGCTGTCGGTGTCGAAGGTTGCCTCCGGCGTGTAGCTGTCGCCGGACTTCTCCCTGAGCTCGGAGAACAGCACCTTGTTGAGATACTCGCCGAGCGCCATCAATGTGCGTGCATGCCGGTCCGTGACGCCAACGCCCGTATTCCAGGCGATGCGCATATCCGACATGGGGCGCTGCAGCTCCTTCGACACGCCGTTGAGCGCGACATGGGAGCGGGTCACGCCCACCTGGGGCATGTCGAGCCTCGCTCCCTCCGCGAAGGCAAATCCACCGAAGCTCTTGCGCACCATCTCGCCGATGCTGCCGGGGTCGAACTCGCCCACCAGGAACAGGTCCATGTTGGCGGGCAACTTCAGGCGTTGGGCGTACTGGGTGAGCTCGGCGGCGAGCCGCGGCGGCGGCGTGCGCGCGGCGGCAATCTCCGTCTCGGTGGTGTCGTGGGCGTAAGGGTGCGAGGGGCCATAGAGCGCCGCCTCGAACTGCTTCTTGGCCCGGCCCTTGGCATCGTACTTGTCGAGGTAGAGCTCCTGCAGCACGACGCGGGCCTCGCTCGCGACCGTCGCGACGTCGAACCTCTGGTCGAGGCTCGTGATGGCGAGCAGGTCCAGCACCTCGGAGGTGTACTTGGGGAGGAAGGTCGCGTTCCACTCGATCATGCCCCGGCCGGTGGTGGCATTGCTTTCCTGGATGCAATCGCTGTGCAGCGCCTTCACCTCCCGGGCGGTGAGCGCGCCGGCCGCGCCGGTGAAGGAGGTGTGCTCCATGATGTGCGCGAGGCCGCGCGGCTCGGCGATCTCCTTGGCGCGCAGCACGAGGGCGGCGCTGACGTAGCCCGACCGGTTGTGGGAGAGATGTATCCTGAGCCCATTGCTAAGCCTGAGCGTGGGTTGCGCGATGAGGGCCTGGGCGGCGGTCGGCACCTGCATGCTGAGGCCGCCGAGCACCGCGGCCTTCAAGGCGGCGCGACGCGTCATGCCAGAGGTGGAATGCACGGCATCCTGCTCACCGCGCAGATCTGATGTCCGGTCCATGTCGACTTCCTACACTGCTGAGTTGATCCTGAAGATCGTTCAGCAGCGGACATGGTGAAGCGCGAGCGGCGCCACCTCAACCGATCGGTGTATGCGGCCACGCGCTCAAGGCGTCGTGATTTTGTGTGATAACGGAGCGCTTCGTGGCGCGCTCATGGTCGCGGTTACGAAGGGAACTGCGCCCGCGCCGGGCAGCTGCTTTGCGAGTCGCGGCAGCGCCTAGATGTCCAGGTCCTTGGCGAAGGCGGCGTGCTCCTGGATGAAGCGGAAGCGGGCCTCGGGCTTGGAGCCCATCAGCGCGTTGACGGCCTCGGTGACGATCTCGCGCTTGTCGAAGATCTCGACGCGCAGCAGCGTGCGCTTGCTCATGTCCATGGTCGTCTCCTTGAGCTGGGAGGCGTTCATCTCTCCCAGGCCCTTGAAGCGGCTGATCTCGACCTTGGCGTTGGCCGGAAACTCGCGCTTGATGAGCTCGTCCTTGTGCTTGTCGTTGCGGGCGTAGACGGACTTTGCCCCGTGGGTGAGCTTGTAGAGCGGCGGCACGGCCAGGAACAGGTGCTGCTGCTCGATCAGCTCCGGCATCTCCTGGTAAAAGAAGGTGATGAGCAGCGAGGCGATGTGGGCGCCGTCGACGTCGGCGTCCGTCATGACGATGACGCGCTCGTAGCGCAGGTCCTCGTCGCGGTACTTGCTGCCCGTGCCGACGCCCAGCGCCTGCACCAGGTCGGAGAGCAGCTGGTTCTGCGACAGCTTCTGTGAGGAGGCGTTGGCGACGTTGAGGATCTTGCCGCGCAGCGGCAGGATCGCCTGGCGCTCGCGGTCGCGGGCCTGCTTGGCGGAGCCGCCGGCCGAGTCGCCCTCGACGATGAAGATCTCCGTGCCCTGCTTGGTGCCGAGGCTGCAGTCGGCGAGCTTGCCGGGGAGTCTGAGCTTGCGCGTCGCGGACTGGCGGCCGATCTCCTTCTCGCGCTTTCTCTTGAGCCGCTCCTCGGCCTGGTCGACGGCCCATTCGAGCAGCCGCGTCGCCTGCTGGGGCGAGTCGACGAGCCAGTGGTCGAAGGCGTCGCGCACCGTGCCCTCGACGATGCGGGTCGCCTCCTGGGTGGCGAGCCGATCCTTGGTCTGGCCCTGGAACTCGGGCTCGCGGATGAACACGGAGAGCATGGCAGCGGCCGTGCCGAGCACGTCGTCGGCGGTGACCTGCGCCGCCCGGCGATTGCCGACGCGCTCGCCGAAGTCGCGCAGCGCCTTGCCGAGCGCGGAGCGGAAGCCGTTCTCGTGCGTGCCGCCCTCCGCCGTCGGGATGGTGTTGCAGTAGGAGTTGAGGAAGCCGTCCTCGTCGGCCACCCAGCACACCGCCCACTCGACCGAGCCGTGCCCGCCCTCCTTGTCGATGCGGCCGGCGAAGATGTCCTTGGTGACGCGCGTCTGGCCGTTGATGGTGGCTTCCAGGTACTCTTTGAGGCCGCCGGGGAAATGGAAGCTCGCCTTCTCCGGAGTGTCGTCGGTGATGAGCGACTTGGCGCACGACCAGCGGATCTCGACGCCGCCGAACAGGTAGGCCTTGGAGCGCGCCATGCGGAAGAGGCGCGCGGGCTTGAAGGTGGCGCCCTTGCCGAAGATCTTCTCGTCGGGCTTGAAGCGGATCTTAGTGCCGCGCCGGTTCTTGATGGCGCCCAGCTTCTGCAGCTTGCCCTGCGGCTCGCCGCGGCTGAAGGTCATGGCGTAGAGCTGCTGGCCGCGGGCGACCTCCACCTCGAGCTTCTCGGAGAGCGCGTTGACGACGGATACGCCGACGCCGTGCAGGCCGCCGGAGGTGTTGTAGACCTTGCTGTCGAACTTGCCGCCCGAATGCAGCGTCGTCATGATCACTTCGAGGGCCGACTTCGACTTGAACTTGGGGTGCGGGTCGACGGGGATGCCGCGGCCGTTGTCGGTCACGGAGAGGAACCCGTCGGCCTCCACCTCCACCTCGATCCAGGTGGCGTGGCCGGCCACCGCCTCGTCCATGGCGTTGTCGATCACCTCGGCGAACAGGTGGTGGAGCGCCTTCTCGTCGGTGCCGCCCACGTACATGCCGGGGCGGCGGCGCACCGGCTCGAGGCCTTCGAGCACCTCGATGTCGGCAGCCGTATAGCTCTCCCCGCCCTCGGCCGGCTTGCGGGCACCACGCGACTTTTCCTTCACCGCCTGCTTCATGTCCTCGACAGTCTCTATGTCCTCAACAGTCTCTGGCTCGACCTCGTCCGCTGCGTCCGGCTGCACTTCCTGTTCGGGACCCTGAGGGTCGGCGGCTTCCACGGGGGCCGGCACAGGCTCTGGGGCCGGTGGATCCCCGCGGGCGGCACGCGCCGCCTCCTGCAAGACCTCCAGCTTGGGCCGAGGCTCCTCGGGCTTGCCCCGCTTGGTGTCGTCGGATCTCCCGAACAGGTCGCGCAGCGCGCCCAGACGGAAAGCTGCCATGTCTTCTAACCCGTTGCTGGCGAAGCTGAAACTGTGCTGAACGCCACACACGCGGGGATACGGACGCCAGGGGCTTCGGACGCGAATCCGCCGCTGGCCGATCGGTCACGTCGCACGAAGGCGCCCGCCCTGGCAAGGTTCGCCGCGCAACAGTCGGCATCTGCTTTCCTTTTGAGCAATCGTCCCTATGTTGCGGCCATGACCGCAGCTGAGACTATTGCCGCCCGAGCCGAGGGCCCGGGACGGGTCGGCCTTTGGCGCGCCGAGCTCGCCGACACCGTGCGGCTGGCCGCGCCCATGGCGCTGACCCAGCTCGGCCAGATCGCGATGATGACGACCGATCTCGTGCTGATCGGCCGGCTGGGTGACGCCGCGCTGGCGGCAGCAGCGCTGGCGCACACCGTGCTGTTTGCCGCCTTCACCGTCGGCATGGGGCTGGTCTCGGCGGTGGCGCCGCTGGCGGCACAGGCATACGGGGCGCGCGATCCGCGCATGGTGCGCCGGGCGCTGCGTGTGGGCCTGTGGTCGGTCGTCCTGCTCGGCATGCCGATGACGCTCCTGCAGTTCCAGGGCGAGGCGATCCTGCTGGCGCTGGGCCAGGCGCCGGAGACGGCCGCGCTCGCCGGTCGCTACCTCATGGGCATGGCCTGGGCCATCATCCCCGGCTGGACCTTCATCGCCCTGCGCAGCTTCATGGGCGCCGTGAACCGGCCCGAGCCGGCGCTGTGGATCACGCTCGCGGCCATCCCCATCAATGCGGTCCTGGCGTACGGCCTGATTTTCGGCGCCTTCGGGCTGCCGGCGCTCGACCTGATGGGCGCAGGCCTTGCCACCGCCATCGTCAACGCCGGCATGTGCGTCGCCACGCTCGTGATCGTCACCACCCGCCCTCCATTCAAAAAGTACCGCGTGCTCGGCCGCTTCTGGCGGCCCGACTGGCTGCTGCTGGCCAAGTTGGTGGCGATCGGGCTGCCGATCTCGGGCACGCTGCTGCTGGAGTACGGGTTGTTTGCGGCCGCCGCGCTGCTGATGGGCCGCATCGGCACGGCGGCGGTGGCGGCGCACCAGATCGCGCTGCAGGTGGCGGCGATCCTCTACATGGTGCCGTTCGGCATTGCGACGGCGGCGACCGTCCGCGTCGGGCAGGCGGTGGGGCGGCGCGATCCGGCGGGCACGCGCCGCGCCGGCTTCACGGCGTTGGCGCTCGGCGTCGGCTTTATGGGCGCCATGACGCTGATCGTGGCGGCGACCCGGCATGCGATCCCCTTCGTGTTCCTGGGCGCGGATGCCCCGCAGTCGGGCGAGACGGTGGCGCTGGCGGCGACGCTGCTGGTGTTGGGGGCGAGCTTCTTCCTCACCGACGGCGCGCAGACGGTGATCGGCGGGGCCCTGCGCGGGCTCAACGATACGCGCGTGCCGCTGCTCTTCTCCGCGATCAGCTTCTGGGCCGTCGGCTTCGTGAGCAGCCTGTGGCTCGGGTTCTCGGTGGGCCTCGGCGCCATCGGCGTGTGGATCGGGCTATCGCTGGGCACGGCGGTGTACGCGGGCCTGATGCTGTGGCGCTTTCACAGCCTCACGGCGCGCGGATACATGCCCGAGGTGCCTGCGGCCGTATGAGTGCGGCCTCAGACGGCGACGTTGTCGATCAGCCGCGTCTTGCCGAGCCACGCGGCCGCCAGCACGCGCAGGGAACGTCCGCCGCCAGCAGTTGCTGGCGCCAGGGTGTCGGCATCGCGCACCTCGACATAGTCCACAGGCGAGAAGCCGGCGCGCGCGATGTCGTCGCGTGCCTGCGCTGCAGCCTCGGCGGGAGCGGCGCCGGTGCGGACGGCCGCTGCAACTCTTGTGATCGCACGGTTGAGCTCGGGTGCGATGCGGCGCTGCTCGGGGGTGAGGTAGGCGTTGCGGGAGGAGAGGGCGAGGCCGTCGGCATCGCGGACCGTGGGCGCGCCGACGATCTCGAGCGGCAGATCGAGGTCGCGCACCGTCTGCCGGATGACGCAGAGCTGCTGATAGTCCTTCTCGCCGAACACGGCGACGTCGGGCGCGACCTGCCCGAACAGCTTGCAGCACACGGTGGCCACGCCGCCGAAGAAGTGCGGACGCGTGTCGCTCTCAAGGCCCGCCGCGGCGCCCTCCGGGACGATGCGCGTGGCAAAGCCGTCCGGGTACATGAGGCCGCGGTCCGGCATCCAGGCCGCGTCGCAGCCGACGCCGGCGAGCTTGGCGAGGTCGCCCGCCTCGTCGCGTGGGTAGCGCTCGAAGTCCTCGTGCGGGGCGAACTGCGTCGGGTTGACGAAGATCGAGACGACGACGCGCCGGCATCGCTGGCGGCCGAGCCGCACCAGCGCGAGGTGGCCCTCGTGCAGGGCGCCCATGGTCGGCACCAGGGCGATGGTTTCGCCGGCAGCACGCCACGCCGCCACCTGTGCCCGCAACTGGCGCAGGGTGCGTATCGCGCGGATGCCGTTGGTCATGATTTAGCAGGTCCAGGTTTCGCGATTGTCCAATGCGCCCCGCGGGATAGCACGGACCCCGCGGGTTGTGGTCAGGGCGACCCAGACATGGGTGGGCGCCTGCCATTCTGCTAGGCTGCGGCCATGCTCGAGGAATCACCTTTGCCCTCGCGCGACGAGATCGCGGCCAGCTTTCTCGTGGACGAGGATCGGCTGATCGCCGAGCTGAGGCGGAGCGCGGCGGCGCCAGCGCAGGAGCGGGCGCGCGTCGCCAGGCTCGCCGCGCGGCTCGTCACGGCGGCGCGCGCCAACCGGCACCGGCACGGCGGCGTCGATGCCTTCATGCACGAGTACGGGCTCACCTCCGAGGAGGGCATCATCCTGATGTGCCTCGCCGAGGCGCTGCTGCGCATTCCCGACGCCGACACCGCCGACGCCCTGATCGCGGAGAAGATCGGCGAGGGGCGCTGGGAGAAGCACCTTGGCGCCTCCGACAGCTGGTTCGTGAATGCGTCGACCTTCGGGCTGATGCTGACGGGTCGCGTTGTCAGGCTCGGCGAGGACAAGGGCACGGGGCCGGCGGCGACCCTCAAGCGGCTCATCGCCCGCTCGGGCGAGCCCATCATCCGGCAGGCCGTGCGCCAGGCCATGCGCATCCTCGGCGACAACTTCGTGCTGGGGCGGACCATCGAGGAGGCGCTCGACCGGGCCGAGGAGTACGAGGCGCAGGGCTACCGCTTCTCCTTCGACATGCTGGGCGAGCGGGCCAAGACGGCGGCCGACGCCGAGCGCTATCTCGACCGCTACCGGTGGGCGATCGAGGCGATCGGGAAGCGCGCGGGGCCACCGCCGGCGGACGGCGCTAGCCTGATGGCGCGGCCCAGCATCTCCGTGAAGCTCTCGGCCATCCATCCGCGCTTCGATCCGGGCAAGGAGACATTGCTCCACGCCGAATTGCTGCCGCGCGTCGTCGAGCTGGCGGCCGCTGCGCGGATGCGCGGGCTCGGGCTCACCATCGACGCGGAGGAGCAGGACAGGCTCGACATGACGCTCGGGCTGTTCGCCGCGGCGTTTCGCGATGAGAAGCTCGAGGGCTGGCCGGGCCTCGGCCTTGCGGTGCAGGGCTACGGCAAGCGCGCGCTGCCGGTGTTGCGGTGGCTCGAAGCGCTGGCTGAGGACGCGGGCCGGCTGATCCCCGTGCGGCTCGTCAAGGGCGCCTACTGGGACAGCGAGATCAAGTGGGCGCAGGAGCGTGGGCTTGCCGACTATCCCGTGTTCACGCGCAAGGCGCATACGGATGTGTCGTACCTGGCCGCGATGCGGTTCATGCTCGACAACGGCGGCGCCTTCTTTCCCCAGTTCGCGACGCACAATGCGCACACGATTGCCGCCGTCTACGAGGCGGCGGGCGAAGCACCCTTCGAGTACCAGCGCCTGCACGGCATGGGCGAGGCGCTCTATGCCGAGGTCGTGGGCAAGGGCAGGCTGCTCGGCGCAGGTGGCCGTCCCTGCCGCATCTACGCGCCGGTCGGCCCGCACGAGGACCTCGTGGCGTACCTGGTGCGGCGGCTGCTCGAGAACGGCGCCAACACCTCCTTCGTCAACCGGCTGGCCGACGAGGCGGCGCCGGTGGACGAGATGGTCCGCCACCCCCACGAGACGGTGGAGCTTGAGCGGCAGCGCAAGGTGCGGCGGCTGCCGCGGCCGCCGGACATCTTCTTTCCGGCACGGCGCAACAGTGCAGGGCTGGCGCTCACGGAGCCGCCGGTGCGTGCGCCGCTCGTGCGCGAGATCGAGGCCGAGCTGGCGCGGCCGGTCGCGGCCTGCCCGATCGTGTCCGGCGTGGAGCGGAGCGGCGGCGCGGCCGAGCCGGTGCTGAGCCCGCACGATCATCGCGTGCAGGTCGGCACGGTGCGCTGGGCCGAGGCCGGAGATGTCGAGGCGGCGCTTGCAGCCGCGCAAAGGGCGGCGGGCGCTTGGGACCGCGTGGGCGGGCCGGCGCGCGCCGCGATCCTGGACAAGGCCGCCGACCTCTACGAGCGCGACCGCGTGCGGCTGATGGCTGTCATGGTGCGCGAGGCGGGCAAGACGCTCGACAATGCGCTGGGCGACGTGCGCGAGGCCGTCGACTTCCTGCGCTACTACGCGAGCGAGGCGCGGCGGCTGTTTGCCGGCGCGATCGCGCTGCCGGGCCCGACGGGGGAGACCAACACGCTGGCGCTGAGGGGGCGCGGCCCGTTCGCGGCGATCTCGCCCTGGAACTTCCCGCTGGCGATCTTCACGGGCCAGGTGGCGGCGGCGCTGGCGGCCGGCAACCCCGTGCTCGCGAAGCCCGCGGAGCAGACGCCGATCGTGGCGTGGCTGGCGGTGCGACTGCTGCACGAGGCGGGCGTGCCGCCCGATGTGCTGCATCTCCTGCCTGGCGCCGGCGCGGTTGGCGCCGCCCTCACCAGGGATGCGCGCGTGGCGGGCGTCGCCTTCACCGGCTCCAACGACACGGGCTGGGCCATCAACCAGGCGCTGGCGGCGCGGCGGGGCGCGTTTCCGCCCTTCATCGCGGAAACGGGCGGCATGAACGCCATGATCGCCGACTCGAGCGCGCTGCCCGAGCAGGTGATCCGCGACGTGGTGCGCTCGGCCTTCGACTCGGCGGGGCAGCGCTGCTCGGCGGCGCGCCTGTTCTTCGTGCAGGAGGACGTGGCCAAGGGCATGATCGACATGCTCGTCGGCGCTGTGGAGGTGCTGGCGATCGGCGATCCGCTCGACTACGCCACCGATGTCGGCCCCGTCATCGACGTGGACGCCAAGGCGAAGCTCGAGGCGCACAAGGCGCGCATGCGCAAGGAGGCGCGCGAACTCGTCGACCTGCCCGTGCCGGAGGCGTGCGCGGCCGGCACCTATGTCGGCCCGGCGGTCTACGAGATCGCCCGCGCGGATGTCCTGAAGGAGGAGGTGTTCGGGCCGATCCTGCACGTGGTGCGCTTCCAGGGGCGCCGTCTCGACCGCGTCATCGACGCCATCAACGCCACCGGCTACGGCCTCACGCTCGGACTGCACAGCCGCATCGAGGCGGTGGCGGACCTGGTGGCCGAGCGCGCGCACGTCGGTAACCTCTACGTCAACCGCAACCAGATCGGCGCCGTGGTGGGCGTGCAGCCCTTCGGCGGCGAGGGGTTGTCGGGCACGGGCCCGAAGGCGGGCGGGCCGCACTATCTGGCGCGGTTCGCCACCGAGCGCGTGCGTACCACCGACATCACGGCCACCGGGGGCAACGTGGGGTTGCTGGGGTTGGAATCGTAGTCGTAGGTCGGGTTAGCGCGGCACGACGGTTCACGCAGCACACCGACGCTCAATCGCGCGTAACCCGACGTCGGCCGAATGTTGGGCATGTTGGGTTACGCGCTTCGCGCTAACCCAACCTACGCCTCACGCCTCGGCGGAGATCATCAGCAGAAACGGCAGAGGCGGGTCGTTCTTGGCGGGGATCAGCGAGCCGATGGCGGTGACGACGCCGCGATCGCGGTTCTTCATGACGCCGTTGATCTCCCAGTCCGCGTGGCGCCGCAGCACCTCCTTCTCGACGTGGTCGAAGAAGACGGTGACGATCTCGTCGGCGGTGCGGCCCATGAGGTCCGCCGGCCCATCGAAGCGGTAGCGGCCCTCGCCACCGGTATCCGCGTCCAGCATGCGTGCGTGGTAGACCGGCATGGCTGCCCCCTTCGCCCTCGAAGGTGCGCATAGTCGGCTGCGCGCATGAAGGCTCGATGACAGTGGTGCGACGCTGGACGTCCCACCAGGCTATCGATTTCGCGCCTGGTCGCGGTTGATCGACATCAGGCCTGCCACGACCAGCGGGATTGCGGCGGCGTGGTACCAGTGAAGCGTCTCGCCGATCAGAGCCATGGCCTGGGCGGCGGCGAAGGCGGGGGTGAGCGTCAGGGATGCCGAGGTGAGCACGGGGCCATTCAGCGTGAGCGAGATGTTGTAGCCCAGGAACGCGCCAATTCCCGTCGCGAGCACGACCACCGCGATCCACGGCAGCGTGCGCTCATCGATCACCGGCAGGCCGGCGGAGGCGATCTCGCCCGCGGCGAACGGAAGCATGGCGATGGCGGCGCCGAGAGCCATGACGGCGAACTGCGGCATGGGCGTGAGGCTCGCCGGCACGCGGCGCATGGCGATGGTGTAGCCGACGAACACGAGGGTGCCCGCCGCCGCCCACAAGTCGCCGGGGTGAAGCTCAGGGCCGTCAGCGCCTCGGGGTGGCCCTTCGTCAGGATCAGCACCACGCCGAGGAGGCAGGCGCCAATGCCGAGGAGGAGCAGCGGGCTCGCGCGCTGGCGTCCGGCGGCGATCTCCCAGGCCGCCACGAAAGCGGAAGTGCAGCCGTAGATGAGGCCGATGTTGGTGGCCTGCGTCGTGCGCGAGGCAACGTAGGCCGCAGTGGCGCAGAAGCCCATCGCAAGGGCGCCCAGCACGGTGAGTCGCAGCAGGTGGGAGGGTGGGGCGCGCCAGCGCTCGCGGCCCGGGCGCATCAGGGCGATTACCGCGATCACCAGGCCCGACAGCGACCAGCGCACGAGCGACAGGGTCGCCGGCCCGAAATCCTCCACCAGCGCACGGCCCGTGACGGGATTGAGGGCGAAGCAGGCGGGGACCAGGGCAAGCAGCAGGAGCTTCATCGGCCAGGCTCGGCCGGGGGCTCGATTTGCGCCTTCCGCGGGCGAAAATGGGGGATTCGGGGAACCATGTCGGCGGATATTGTGCACTGCTCCGCCGGCCAAGGGCGGCGCCCATGTTGTCGCGGGCCTGCGGAAGCGCCATCTTGATAGGAGAGCGTCGCCGGAGCGACGGGGTGCTGCGGCTCGAGGTTGCACGCGCAAGCGCGACTGCAATGGCCAACGACAAAGACAAGAACGAGCGCGCGCGGAGCGCGACACCAGCGTCGGCGCCGCCGCGCGGCACACCCACGGAGGCGCGCGATCGTCCCGTTGCGGGACGCCCGGGCGATGGCGATGTCGCGGAGTTCGTCCGCCGCATGAAGGAGCTGGCGCCGCGCACAGGCAGCGGGCGCGGTCGGCTGGTGTTCGCGATGGATGCCACCATGAGCCGGCAGCCGACGTGGGACATGGCGCTGGCGCTGCAGGCCGATATGTTCCAGGCCGTGAAGGCCGTCGGCGGTCTCGATGTGCAACTCGTATTCTTCCGCGGCGCCGGCGAGTGCCGCTCCTCGCGCTGGGTGTCGGACCCCGACGCGCTCGCGGCGCTGATGACGCGCGTCACGTGCGCCGGGGGCTACACGCAGATCCGCAAGGTGCTCTCGCACGCGCGCGCGGAGTCGGCGAGGAAGGCGATCAACGCGCTGGTGTACGTCGGCGACTGCATGGAGGAGGACATCGACGATCTTTGCGGGCGCGCGGGCGAGCTGGCGCTCTTGGGCGTCCCGGTGTTCCTGTTCCAGGAAGGCAGCGACGCGCGCGCCGAGAAGACGTTCCGGGAGATCGCGCGTCTCACCAAGGGCGCCTACTGCCGGTTCGACGCGGGCTCGGCGGCGCAGCTGCGCGAGCTGCTCTCGGCGGTCGCCGTGTACGCGGCAGGCGGGCGCAAGGCGCTCGAGGCGCTTACCGGCCACGGAGCCCGCGCTCTGCTGCAACAGCTCAAGTAGGAGGCGCTCATGCAATTCCTGCTGCTGGGTCTTCTGGCGCTGACGCTGTTCCTGCTGGCGTCGCGCTATTACACGATGGCGAACCCGCAGGCGCTGGCGCGGCAGATCCGCATCGGCGCGGGTGTGGCGGCGCTGGCGGGCGCGGGCATCCTCGTGGTGCGCGGCATGCTGGGCTATGCCATGTCGCTGGCGGCGGTCGGCTCCTGGCTGCTGTGGGGCACCGGCGGCTTTCCCTGGAGCGGACCGTTCGGGGGCGCCCAGAAGTCGGCGGGGCAGACCTCGCGCGTGGCAACCGAGTATCTCGAGGTCGAGCTCGATCACGACACCGGCGAGGTGCGTGGCCGCGTGCTCAAGGGGGCGTTTGCCGGGCGCAATCTCGAGGACCTGACGCCGCTGGACATGGCGCGGTTGTGGCAGGACTGCCGCTTCGCCGACCCGCAGTCGGCGCAGGTCCTGGAGGCGGCGCTCGACCGCACGCATCCCTCCTGGCGCGAGGACCTGGCGCGTGCAGATGGCGAGCCTGCGTCAGGTGCCGGCAGCGGTGCGACGGGCAGCCCGTCGGGCGCCATGACGCGCGCGCAAGCGCTCCAGGTGCTGGGATTGCAGGAGGGCGCCGGCGAGGACGACATCCGCCGCGCGCACCGCGAGCTGATGATGAAGATGCACCCCGACCGCGGCGGCTCCACCTATCTCGCCGCCAAGATCAACGAGGCCAAGGACGTGCTGCTGGGGCGGTAGGTCGGGTTAGCGCGGCAGCGCGTAACCCGACAAGTCACGGCGACCAGCTGGTGGGTTACGCGCGGAAAAACCTCGCGATCCACACTGCACGGCGGTGCCCGCGCTAACCCACCCTACCGGTGTCACCTCTGCTGTGTGATCCACGGCCAGCTAGCCAGAAACCCAGCCCTGGACGAGGGCGGCTTCGTGGCGGCAGCGCTCGGGGGTGCCGAGGAGCTGGCGGTTGGTGTCGATGCGCTTGAACCAGAAGTGCAGGCCCTGGAGGTCGGTGAAGCCCATGCCGCCGTGAACCTCGGTTGAGAGCCGGGCCACCTCGCGGCCGACGTCGTCGAGGTGCGCCTTGGCCTGCAGCGCGGCGAGGCGGGCCTCCTCGGGCAGCGCGTCCTGGGCGTGGGCGGCGAACCAAACCAGGCTGCGGCAGGGCTCGAGCATGGTGGCGAGGTCGGCCAGCGTGTGCTTGACGGCCTGGAACGAGCCAATGACGCGACCGAACTGCACGCGCTCCTTGGCGTAGGCGACCGCCTGGTCGAGCATTGCTTGCGCGGCGCCCAGCGTGTCGGCCGCCAGCATGACGCGTCCGGCATCGAGCACGCGCGTGCGCGCGGCGATTGGGTCGTTGGCGGCGCCGAGCAGCATGGCCGGCGCATCGGCGAAGGTGACGTCGAGCAGCGGCCGGGTGCGGTCCAGGCTCGCAACCAGGTTCGCGCGGACTCCCTCCCCGTCCACGGCAACGAGCGCTGGCCGGCCGTCGGCGAGATAGACGAGCACGTGGGTCGCGCCGCCGCCATCGAACACGCCCTGCACGAGGCCAGAGAGCCGCTTGCCGTCGAAGGTCACGCTGGCCGCGCCGGTCTGGCCGGCGGCGCCGGCAAAGCCCACCGCAATGCGCGCCTCGCCGCTGGCGATGCGGGGCAGCCATTCGGCCTGCTGCGCGTCCGTGCCGCTCGCCTGCAGCGCCAGCGGCGCCATCACCAGGCTGCCGGCGAACGCGCCGGGTGCGGCGTGGTGGCCCAGCGTCTCGGCGACGACTGCCGCATCGAGGACGCCGAGGCCTGCGCCGCCATGCCGCTCGGGCACGGCGAGGCCGGCGATGCCCTGGGCGACGAGCCCGCTCCACAGCTCGGCGTCGTGGCCGTTACCGGCGGCCGCGATGGCGCGCCGGCGCTCCATCGGCAGGCGGTCGGCGAGCAGGCCCCGGAGCGAGGCCTCCAGCATCTTCTGCTCGTCGGAAAGGGCAAAATCCATGGGACCAGCTCCCCCCTAGCTCGCTGGCGACGTCGCGGCCTTCGGCTCGCGGGGCAGGCCCAGCCCACGCTCGCCGATGATGTTTTTCTGGATGTTGGTGGAGCCGCCACCGATCATGAGGCCGATGTCGTACATGTTGTCGATGTGCCAGGCGGTGGCCTCGTCGGTCTCCGCCGACTCGTCCTTGGCATCGTAGGCGAGGCCGGCAGCGCCGAGCACGTCGACGGCGAGCGAGGACAGGCGATAGCCGAGCAGCGTGCCGTTGTACTTGACGATCAGGCGCCTGAGCCCGGAGTCCTCGCCGCGCGCCTGCTCGGTGAGGAGGCGCAGGCCGTGGTACTTGGAGGCCATCACCTCGCCCTGCAGGCGCAGCAGCCGATCCCGATACTCGGGAATGTCCATGATGCGCTGGCCGTCGAGCGTGGTGCGCTGCATGAGCTCGCGCACGCGCTCGAGGCGGCTCGAGAGGCGGTTGGCGTCGCCGAGCAGCAGGCGCTCGAACTTGAGCGTGACGTTGGCGACGTACCAGCCGTCGCCGCGCCCCATGACGATCTGGTCGACGGGCACGCGCACGTCGGTGAAGAACGTTTCGTTGAAGGTGGCGCGGCCCGTCATGGTGACGAGGGGGCGCACCTCGATGCCGGGCGTCGTCATGGGCACCAGCAGGTAGCTGAGGCCAGCGTGCTTGGGCTTCTCGGGCTCCGTGCGGCAGAGCAGGAACATCATGTCGGAGTAGTGCGCCGAACTGGTCCAGATCTTCTGCCCGTTGATGACGAAGTGGCCGTCCTCGACCACGGCCCTGGTCTTGGCGGCGGCGAGGTCGCTGCCCGAGCCCGGTTCCGAGTAGCCCTGGCACCAGATGATCTCGCCGCTGATGGTGGGCGCGATCCATTTGGCGCATTGCTCCCTGGTCCCCACCTCGAGCAGCGTCGGCACCAGCATGCTGATGCCCTGGTTCATGATGCCGGGATAGACGTTGGCCTTGGCGATCTCCTCGGCGATGACGGCGAGCTCCAGGACATCGAACGGCAGGCCGAAGCCGCCGTACTCCCTGGGGATGTTGCGGCCGAAGTAGCCGTGCTCGAGCAGCAGTTTCTGCCAGTCGAGCGCCTTGCGGCTGGGCTTCTGCCGCCCGCCTCCGGGCTTGGGCGAGAGGTGGCCGTGCTTGGCAATGAAGCTGCGCACCTCGCCCTGCAGGACCCGGTATGGCTCGGAGTAGGTGAGCTTCATGAGGCAGCCCCAGCAAATGCCTGATAGGTCGCCAACTGACGTTGCCATGGCCGGGGCGTGGCAACAAGCCAAGGGTCGGGTCGCCGGCGACCCCGCAACGGCTCAACCCTGCGGGGCGATCCAGGGCGGGCAGCAGCCGGGCCAGGCACCGACGAGCTGCAGGATGAAGCCGGCGACGATCAGCACGACCGACAGCGCGAACACACGCTTTCTCGCTGCCATCGCGGCGCGGTGGACGCCGCGCGCCTTGCGGATGGCCTGATCATCCTGCGCGCGCTCCAGGCTCTCGAAAGGGTTGCGCTGGCTGGGATCGCGGGGGCGCAGGTTGCGCATGGCGCGGGCGCGCTCCAGCTGCTCCTCCATCTCGAGCTGGCGCCCCTCGTTGAAGAAGGCGAGCCACCACTCGCGCAGCAGCAAGGCGAAGCCCGCGAAGTCGAGGGCGATGCCGAGGACGCTCAGCCATTGCTGGGACATTGCGAACCGCTCCGGCCCGCACCGGCGTTGAAGAGCACTGCAGGGTGAGCGGACGGGTATTTCCCGTCTCACTCCGCCTTCATCACCAGGCAGTCGACCTTGAGGCGCTTGAGCTCGGTGCAGGCCTGGGCCGCCGCGAGCGCGTCGAAGCCGGCGTAGCGCGCGCGGTAGAAAACCTTCTGGCCCTGCTGGACCTGCAGCGTCACCGGCGAGCTTCGCGCGAGCACCGAGCCGGCGCGTTCCCGCACGGCGGCGAGCTGGCGCTCGGCCTCGGCCTGACTCTGGAAGGCGCCGATCTGGACCTGGAAGCCGCCGGTTGCGGCGCCGCCGGTGGAGGCCGTGGTCTCGACGCGTCGCCTGGGTGCGGGAGCCGGTGCGGCTACTGGGGGCGGCGCGGCAAGCGGGGCCCCGCCGCGGGCGATGCTGGCGGCCTGGTCGCCGAGCGTGGAGGGCGAAGCGCCGCGCGTGGCGGCGCTTGGCGCGGACGCTGCGGCGGGGGGCTGCGCGGGCGCGGCGAGCGTGGACGAGGCGGTCCAAGGCGAGGCGGCGGCGACGCCCTCGCGTCGGTCGGGGGCCGGTTGCATGCGCGGTCCCTCGTCCGCGGCGGGATTGGCGGGCCGCGATCCCACGATGACCGGACGCACGCGGGCGATCTCGATCGGAGGCGCGCCGCTCCGCAGGGCGGGAGCAGGCTCGGCCGGAGGCGGGGCTTTGGCAGCCGGAGGTGCCGAGGCAACCTTTGCCGCGGGACGGGTTACGTGTTCGGGCTTGGGCGCCTGCGCTGTGCGCTTCTCCGGCGCCGGGGCCTTCGCGATGAGTGCGGAAGCGGGCCGGCGCGTCACCTCGGTCGAGGCCTTGACGAGCCCCATGTTGAGGAAGGTGCGCATGGCCGTGTTGCGCGAGGCGGCGCTGGCCCCCCCGAATACGGCACCGATCACGTGCTTCTTGCCCCGGCGCACCGAGGCCACGAGGTTGAACCCCGAGGCCCGCGTGTAGCCAGTCTTGATGCCGTCCGTGCCCTCGTAGTGGAGGAGCATGGTGTTGTGGTTGCGGAAGGTCTCGTCCTTGTAGGTGGCGGTGCGCGTCGCGAACAAGGTGTAGTGGCGCGGAAAGTCGTCCTGCAACCTGAGCGCGAGCGTCACCATGTCCCGCGCCGTCGTCACCTGGGCTTCGTCGGGAAGGCCCGAGGCATTGCGGAAGACGGTGGCGGTCATGCCGAGCTGGCGCGCCTTCCGGGTCATCAGCCCGGCGAAGCGCTCCTCGCTGCCGGCGATCTGCTCGGCCACGGCGATGGCGACGTCGTTGGCGCTCTTGGTGATCAGGATCTTGACGGCATCGAGGAGGGTGATCTCCTCGCCCTCGGCGAGGTCGAGCTTGGAGGGGGCCGCGGTCACCGCGGTGGCCGAGAACTTGATCTTGCTGTGATAGCTGAGCTTACCCTGCTCGATCAGCTCGAACACCAGGTAGATGGTCATCATCTTTGCGAGCGAGGCGGGGTGGCGAGGCTCGTCGGCGGCGCTCTGATGCAGCACGCGGCCGGTGTTTGCATCCACAACCAGCACCGCGCTCTTGGTCTTGTCGGCGGCCTGCGCCGTGTGGGCGACGGCAGCGACCAGGATCGCCATCACGGCCGCAGCCGCCGCGATTGAGCGCCAACGCCGCGGCGCACAGGCTCGATCCTGTTCGGGCATACCCTCTCCGTCCAACGCCGGTGTGCCCCCGCACCCCCTCGGCGCGACGCCCAATACACTTGGGGCGGCACCGTTATGGGGCGTCTTTGAGGCACCTTCAAGCCTCGGGGCCCGTCAACCTGTGGGGACAAATTGTAGGGATGGGCGATGAGAGTGCGGTTAATCGGGATCGTTAAAGATTGACTAGAGATTGTGCGATCTGCCTACCAAAGTGTCGCATATTGCGATGCAGCATAAATCTTGACAGTTTTTGTGCGGTGCATATATTTGTGCTGCACCGCTGCAGAAACTTCAGGTCCGCGTGCCCCCCAGGACGCAAATTCCCAGCTGATAGGACGACCAACAATGATGAAGAATATGAACTTCGACGAGTTCCAGAAGGCCGGCCAGAGCAACATGGATGCCGCCATGAAGATGTTTGGCGAGTGGAACAAGGGCTGGCAGGCCATCGCCGCCGAGTTTTCGGACTACACCAAGCGCTCCTTCGAGGAGGGCACCGCGACGTTCGAGAAGCTGCTTTCCGCCAAGTCGGTCGAGCAGGCGATCGAGATCCAGACGGGCTTCGCCAAGCGCGCCTACGACGGCTACATGCATCAGATGTCGAAGATCGGTGGCATGTACGCCGATCTCGCCAAGGAGGCCTACAAGCCGGTCGAGAAGGCCCTCAACGCGCGCTGAAGGCGGGCGGGCTACAAATCGAGTTGCGGCCACACTATCTAAGTGTGGCCGCGCACAACCCACAAAGGCTCGTGCGCGCTCATCGCGCCCGGGCCTTTTTTCGTCGCAAATTGCCGTCTTGATCAGCAAGCCCGGCGTGAGCGAGCCCGAGGTCGGCGCGAGGAGTTTGCGGTGGGCGGCCCGCTGTCGCTACAATGGCGGTGATTTGCTCGCCGCGGCATTCCGTGACGCGGTCGGCGCGGATCTTGCGATGTCACTCAGGGACGACAGGGATTGAATGGGATGGCCGGCAAGAACGGCTCACGGGGCGACGACGAGGGCAAGACGGGCCTCATCACCAAGACGAGGCCCAAGACCAAGAAGCCCAACCTCTACAAGGTTCTGCTGCTGAACGACGACTACACGCCCATGGAGTTCGTCGTGCACGTGCTGGAGAGGTTCTTCAACAAGAGTCGCGAGGATGCGACGCGCATCATGCTGCACGTGCATCAGAAGGGAGTGGGGATCTGCGGCGTCTATACCTACGAGGTGGCCGAGACCAAGGTCGCCCAGGTCATGGATTTCTCGCGGCAGAATCAGCATCCCCTGCAATGCACTATGGAAAAGGAGTGAAGGCGCCCGTGCCCGCATTCTCACAAAGCCTGGAAACTGCCCTGCATCGCGCGCTCGAGTACGCCAACGAGCGTCATCACGAGTACGCCACCCTCGAGCATCTGCTGCTGTCGCTGCTCGATGACCGGGATGCCGCCGCGGTCATGAAGGCCTGCTCGGTCGACGTGGACGAGCTCAGAGGCCGCATCACCGAATATCTCGACAACGAGCTCGCCTCCCTGTTCGTCAAGGGCTCGAGCGAGGCGCAGCCCACCACCGGCTTCCAGCGGGTGATCCACCGCGCCGTCGTGCACGTGCAGTCCTCGGGCCGCGAGGAGGTGACGGGCGCCAACGTGCTGGTCGCCATCTTCGCCGAGCGCGAGAGCCATGCCGCCTTCTTCCTGCAGGAGCAGGAGATGACCCGCTTCGACGCCGTGCAGTACATCTCGCACGGCATCGCCAAGCGTCCCGGCATGTCGGAGCCCAGGCACGTGCGCGGCGTCGACGAGGACACGGGCGCGGAGAAGGGCGAGGAGAAGAAGCAGCCGCAGGACGCGCTCAACACCTACTGCGTCAACCTCAACAAGAAGGCCAAGGGTGGCCGCATCGACCCGCTGATCGGCCGCGGGCCGGAGGTGATGCGCACGATCCAGGTGCTGTGCCGGCGCCAGAAGAACAATCCGCTGTTCGTCGGCGATCCGGGCGTCGGCAAGACCGCCATCGCCGAGGGCCTTGCGCGCAAGATCATCCTGGGCGAGGTGCCGGAGGTCCTGAAGGACTCCACCATCTTCGCCCTCGACATGGGCACCCTGCTCGCCGGCACCCGCTACCGCGGCGACTTCGAGGAGCGCCTCAAGGCGGTGATGAAGGAGATCGAGAACTATCCTGGCGCGATCCTGTTCATCGACGAGATCCACACCGTGATCGGCGCAGGCGCCACCTCGGGCGGGGCGATGGATGCCTCCAACCTGCTCAAGCCCGCGCTGCAGTCGGGCACCGTGCGCTGCATCGGCTCCACCACCTACAAGGAGTACCGCCAGCACTTCGAGAAGGACCGCGCCCTGGTGCGCCGGTTCCAGAAGATCGACATCAAGGAGCCCACCGTCGAGGACTCCATCGAGATCCTGAAGGGCCTCAAGCCGTATTTCGAGGAGTACCACAAGCTCAAGTACACCAACGAAGCCGTGAAGGCGGCGGTGGAGCTGTCGGCCAAGTACATCAACGACCGCAAGCTGCCCGACAAGGCGATCGACGTGATCGACGAGACGGGCGCCTCGCAGATGCTGGTGCCGGAGGGCAAACGCAAGAAGAAGATCGGCGTCAAGGAGGTGGAGGCGACAGTCGCCACCATGGCGCGCATTCCGCCAAAGACCATCACCAAGTCGGACGCCGAGGTGCTGGCGGCCATCGACAAGGACCTGAAGCGCCTGGTGTTCGGCCAGGACAAGGCGATCGAGGCGCTGGCGAGCTCCATCAAGCTCTCGCGTGCCGGTCTGCGCGAGCCCGAGAAGCCGATCGGCTGCTACCTCTTCTCCGGTCCCACGGGCGTCGGCAAGACCGAGGTCGCCAAGCAGCTGGCAGCCCTCATGGGCGTGGAGCTGCTGCGCTTCGACATGTCGGAGTACATGGAGAAGCATACGGTCTCGCGGCTGATCGGCGCGCCACCGGGCTACGTCGGCTTCGACCAGGGCGGCCTGCTGACCGACGGCATCGATCAGCATCCCCATTCGGTGCTGCTGCTCGACGAGATCGAGAAGGCGCATCCGGACCTGTTCAATATCCTCCTGCAGGTGATGGATCACGGCAAGCTGACGGACCACAACGGCAAGTCGGTCGATTTCCGTAACGTGGTGCTGATCATGACCACGAACGCGGGCGCCTCCGACCTCGCCAGGGCGCCGATGGGCTTCGGCCGCGCCAAGCGCGAGGGCGACGACACGGAAGCGATCAACCGCATGTTCACCCCTGAGTTCCGCAACCGTCTCGACTCCGTCATCACGTTTGCCGGGCTGCCGCCCGAGATCATCATGAAGGTGGTTGAGAAGTTCGTGTTCCAGCTCGAGGCGCAGCTGGCCGACCGCGGCGTGACGATCGAGCTCTCCGAGGAGGCCGCCAAGTGGCTGGCGGAGACCGGCTACGACGAGAAGTTCGGCGCCCGGCCGCTGGCGCGCGTGATCCAGGAGCACATCAAGAAGCCGCTCGCCGACGAGCTGTTGTTCGGCAAGCTCTTGCACGGCGGCACCGTGCGCGTGCTGGTCGTGGGCGAAGGCGAGGACAAGAAGCTCGGCTTCGAGTACATCCCCGCCGAGCCCAAGCCGAAGAAGGCCAAGGGCGAAGGCGAGGAGGAGGACGAGGACGGCGGCGAGGAGGACGAGGAGGAGTCCGCGGCGCTGGTGGATGCCTCACCGCGCAAGGCTCTGGCCGGCCCCCGCGACAAGAAGGAGCGGCCCAAGTCCAGCGGTGCGGTGCCGAGCGTGCCCCGCCGCAAGGATGATTAGGAACGGCCGTTCTCGATCCGTGTCATTCCCGCAAGCGCGGAGCGCGCCTGCGGGAATCCAGCGGCAATATCTGACATCGGCAACTGGGACTGGATTCCCGCGCTGCGCTTCGCTTGGCGGGAATGACGCGTCCCCAGAAGCCTACCCGTAATGCCGGCCGGCGCGGGTTCGGCGTGGGCCGCATTCGGGCGCGGCACGCGGCTCATCGTATCAGTGCCGGCGTTCGTTCTGCTCTCGACCACCATCGGTTTCGGCGCGCTCGCCCGCGACGGCGGCTTCGAGCTGGCGCACGCCGTGTTCGTGACGGTCACGACCTTCGCGCTGCCCAACCAGGTCGTGCTGATCGATCAGCTGATGCGCGGGGCGACGCTCGCGGGCGCGGCGCTGGCCGTAACGCTCACCGCCGTGCGCCTGATGCCGATGACGGTGACGCTGGTGCCGCTGATCAAGGGCGCGCGCAGGCGCCGGCTGCTCGAGATCGTGGCGGTGCATTTCGTCGCCATTTCCACCTGGATCGAGGGCAACCGCCGCCTCGCCGCCATGCCCGAGGACGACCGGCTGCCGTTCCACCTGGGCGTGGGCACGGCCATGCTCGCGATGGTCGCGATGATGCTGACGGGCACGATTGTCGGCTATACGCTGGTGGCGGGCGTGCCGCCGGTCGTCAACGCGGCACTGCTCTTCACGACGCCGCTCTATTTCTTCCTGTCGCTGATCGCCACCTCTCGCTCGCGCATGGACTTTGCCGCGGTGGCGCTCGGCTGCGCGCTGACGCCGGCCCTCTACCTGCTCGTGCCGGGCTTCGATCTGCTGCTGGGCGGTGTCGTGGGCGGGACGGTCGCCTTCCTGCTCGGGCGGATGCGCTAGCGATGCCGGGTTCGATCGACGGCCTCCCGACCTACCTCGTGCTGTTCCTGGCGGGTGCGCTGGCGACGGAGGTGTGGCGCTGGCTCGGTCTCGCGGTCGGCGGACGTATCGACGTCAGCGGCGGGCTGTTCCAGTGGGTGCGCGCCGTGGCGACCGCGCTCGTCGCGGGCATGGTGGCGCGCATGGTGCTGTTCCCTGTGGGCGCGCTGGCGGACGTGGGGATCGCGCTTCGGCTCCTTGCCTTTTTCGGTGGCCTGGCGCTGTTCCTCCTGGCGCGGCGCAATCTTGCCGTCGGCGTTGCTGGCGGGGCGGCCATGCTGATCGCGGCGCAGCTGGTGGTGCGGTGATCTCGGGCGGAGCGATGGGGTCAGACCCTAGGAACGCGACCGCCCCGCCTGTCGCGACGAAGCTGGCGGGTCTGACCCCCTGACTCCGTGCCAGACGCGGTAGCGTGCGTTCTCCGCAGCCACGGCAACGCTCGCGAAATGCGCAGCGAGCAGCCGATCGAGAGGCATGCGGCGCTGCACGACGATAGCGAGGCAGCCGCCGGGCCGCAGCCGCCGCGGTGCGTCGGCGATGAGGTTTTCGAGCAGTGCGTGGTCCTCGGCGAAGCCCGAATGCAGCGGCGGATTGGAGAGGATCGCGTTCCACGTGCCCGCGGTGCCGGCGAGGCCAGCCGCGAGGCTGAGGCGCCCGTCCGGCACGTTCTCGCGGGCGGCCTCCAAGGCCACGGCATCGTTGTCGAGGAGATCGAGCGCGATCCCAGGCTCGCGGGCCAGCGCCGCGGCGCCGACGATGCCCGAGCTGCAGCCGTAGTCGAGCACGCGGAAGCCGGCCTGAAGCGGGGGCAGGGCCCCGAGCAGGAGGGCCGTACCCTCGTCGACGCGGCCGGCGGCGAACACGCCGGGGTAGGAGACCCAGGAGCGCGCAACGCCGGCGATCTCGAGCGATGCAGCGGAACGCCATGCCGACAAAGTCGCGCGCAGCGTCGTCATGTCGGCCGGACGGCGCACGGCATGGACCCGGCCGTGGCCGCGCGCGGCCAGCGTTTCGACCTCGCCGGCGAGCCGCTCCAGCATGCCCGCGGCCGGACGGATGCCCTCGTCGTTGCCGCCGTAGACGACGAGCCGGCCGCCCTCGCGAAGGCTGCCGAGGCACGCGTGCGCCGCCATCTCCTGCTCGTCCCTGGCCTTGGGCAGCCGCAGCAGCGCCACGTCGAACGGGCCCGGCGGGGGCCAGGCCCGGGCAGCGGCGCCAGCCGGGACGAGACGCCGGTGCCATTCCGTAACGGCGCTACCTTGCTCCGAAAGTCGCGCCCGCAGGCGTCCGACGTGATTGGCTATCAGCACGGACCCGCCAGGGTCGATCGCCTCGAGGCACCGGCCGATCAACTCGTCGGCCGCGGCCTCCGGGTCTCTGCCCCATCGGCTCATCGGATCAGCAGCGGCGTCTGGCCGACGAAGCGGCGCTCGAAGACCTCGCGCACCAGGAACTGGGCAACGTCCGCGCGGCTGACAGAGCCGGCGCCCCAGTCCTTGGGATCGGTGAGGGCGCGCGCAGCGCCCGTCGCCGGACCGCTCGTGAGCAGGCCGGGGCGGACGATGGTCCAGTCGAGGTCGCTGGCGCGGATCATCTGCTCCTGCACGTCCTTGTCGTCGTAGACGCGTTTCAAGACCAGCGGGAAGAAGACTGCGTCATAGAGGAAGCCGCCGTGCCCGCGGCTGTCGCCGGCGCCGAGGCCCGTGACCGTCACCAGCCGGCGCACGCCAGCCCCACGCATGGCGTCGATCAGGATGCGCGTTGCGCGCGAGAAGAGCGTGGTTGCGACGATGACAGACTGCGCGGAGCGCGGCGCGCCGAGCGATTGCACGACGGCATCTGTGCCTGCGACGGCCTTGGCTACGACGGCGGGATCGAGGGCATCGCCGGCGATCTTCTCGAGCTCGGGCGCATCGATCGGGATCGAGGCTGCGCTGCGGGCGAGCGCGCGCACGCGATGGCCGGCCGCGAGTGCGGCCTTCACGGTCTCCAGACCGATGCCCTGACTGGCGCCGATGACGAGCAGCGTAGCCATGCGGACTACCTAACCAGAGGCGCCGGTTCTTGCCAACGCGACCAACGGCGCGAAAGCGTCGTTTTCTGCTACAATCGCGCGACAACGGATAAAAATGGGAGGAGGTTCATGGGGTGCAGGATCGGCCGCGCGTTCGCAGTGTTGTGTGCCGCGGCAGCATTGAGCGGCTTTCTCGCATTCGCAGGGAGCGCACAGGACAACTATCCGAGCCAGGGCGTCAAGTTCGTCGTGGCCTTCGCGGCAGGTGGGCCGACCGATGCGATTGCGCGCATCTTCAGCCAGCGGCTCACCGAGAAATGGGGCCACGGCGTCGTGGTCGAGAACCGGGGCGGCGCGGGCGGCAACATCGCAGCGCGCCAAGTGGCCAAGGCGGAGCCCAACGGCTACACCGTGCTGGTCACCACCAGCGCCTTCGCCGTCAATCCGACGCTCAGCGCCAATCCCGGCTATGCGCCCGAGACCGACTACAAGACCGTAGTAGTGGCTGGCACCACGCCCAACGTCATCGTCGCCAATCCTGGGCTCAAGGCCTCCAATCTCAAGGAGCTGGTGGAACTGGCGAAGGCCGAGAAGATGACCTACGGCATGCCCGGCGCGGGCACCACGCCCCACCTGTCGGCCGAGAAGTTCTTCAGGGTGCTCGCCAAGGTCGACGTGCCGGCCGTGCCGTTCACGGGTGCCGCGCCGCTGCTGAACGCCATCGTCGGCGGCCATGTCGGTGTCGCCTGCCTCGCCCTGCCTCCGACCATCGAGCTCATCAAGACGGGGCAGCTCAAAGCCTTGGCCGTGATCAGCGACAAGCGCATACCGAGCCTGCCCGATGTTCCGACGGCGCAGGAGCAAGGGTTCGGCGAGGGCGAGGAATCGACCTGGATCGCGTTTTTCGTGCCGGCCGCCACGCCCCCCGCCGTGCTTGCCAAGCTCAACTCGGAGACCAATGCGGTGCTCGCCGAGCCGGCGATCCGCGCGCGCCTCGACCAGCTCGGCGTGATCCCGGTCGGCGGCTCGCAGGCGACGTCGGAGACCTACGTGCGGGCCGAGATCAAGAAGTGGGGCGACGTGGTGCGCGCGCTCGGGATGAAGGTCGAGTAGGCTTCGTCTTGTGCTGGGTAAGAGCCTGCGACAGGTCGGCGACGAGGTCGTCGGCGTGCTCGATGCCGATCGACAGGCGGATCGTGGTGTCGCCCACGCCGATGCGGGCGCGCACGTCGGCCGGCACGCCGGAGTGGGTGGTCGTGCCGGGGTGACAGGCGAGCGACTCCGTGCCGCCCAGGCTCACGGCCAGCTTGAAGATCTGCAGCCGGTTGAGGCAGGCAAACGCCGCGGGGAGCCCGCCCTTGATGTCGAAGGAGAAGGTCGAGCCGGGCGCGCTGCACTGCGCCTCGTAGACGCGCCGCTGCGGAGAGTCGGCAGGCAGGAAGGGGAGGTAGTGCACCCTCTCCACCCGCGGGTGGTCGCGCAGGTACTCGGCGATGATGCGGGCATTGCTGTTGCCCCGCTCCATGCGCAGCGCCAGCGTCTCGAGCGAGCGGCCGATCATCCAGCACGAGTGCGGGTCGAGCTGCGTGCCGACGGCGCCCCGCAGCTGCCGGATCGGCTTCATCAGCGCCTCGCTGCCGAGTGCCGCGCCGGCGATGAGGTCGGAGTGGCCGCCGACGTACTTGGTGAGCGAGTAGACCGACACATCGGCGCCGCAGCCCAGAGGGCGCTGGAAGACCGGGCCGAGCAGGGTGTTGTCGCACACGATCATGGGGCGGTGGCCCTGCCGCGCCTCGATCTCGCGGGCGATGCGGGTGACGAGCTTGATGTCGACCATGGTGTTGAGGGGATTGGAGGGCGTCTCGATCATGATGACGGAGACCCGGCCCTTGGCCTCGGCGGCGGCCGCCGCGGCTTGCAGGCTCGCCTCGTCCACACCGTCGGCGAAGCCCACGGCTGAGATGCCGTAGGCCGTGAGCGTGCGCGAGATCAGCGTCTCGGTGCCGCCGTAGAGGGGCTGTGAATGCAGGATGGCGTCGCCGGGCCTCGAGAACGTCAGGATGGTGGTTGCGATCGCCGACATGCCCGAGGAGAACAGAATGCACGCCTCGGCGCCTTCGTAGGCCGCGAGGCGGTCCTCGACGATCTCGCTGTTGGGGTGGTTGAAGCGCGAGTAGACGAGGCCGGCGGCTGACCCTGTCGGCGGCTCGCGGCGGCCGGAGCTGTAGTCGAAGAAGTCGCGCCCCTCCTCGGCGGAGCGGAACACGAACGTCGACGTCAGGAAAATCGGCGGCTTGACTGCTCCTTCCGAGAGCAGGGGATCGTAGCCATACCCCAGCATCAGCGTCTCGGGGTGCAGCACGTGGTTTGCAAGGCGATGCTTGTGGTAGCGATCTTCTTTCATGGCCTATCTCCCAGGCGTTGTGGGCGAGGCTCGGCAAGCAAATCGGCGCAGGGGCGGCTTACTGTGTAGGCTATTGCGCGAACGCGGGCATGATCTCCTCGGCGAACGCACGTAACGATCCCACGGAGCCGGTCGGATCGACCAGCAACACGTAGTCGACGCCGCCGGCCTCGAGCTTCATCAGGCGCGAAGTGATCTCATCGGGCGTGCCGAGCAGGGCCGACTCCTCGCTCGCGAGGTTGGGATCGGCGTGCGAGCCGATGTTGTGGTAGCGCTCGGCGCCGGGACCGCGGGCCAGGCCGCCGATGGCCCTGAGCACCTTGGTCCTGAGCGCGAGCGCGGCCTCGCGCTCGGCCTCGGAGCGTACGATCTGCAGCGCGCGGGCGACGCCGACCCGTTGGGGACGCCAGGGCCGTCCCTGGCGTGCCAGCTCGTCCTTGTAAGTGGCGACGCGCTCGATGGTGAGGTCGATGGTGGCGACCTGGTCGAGCAGCAGGTTGAAGTCCTCCCGCGCCGCGCGACGGATCGACTCGAAGCTGCCGGCCCCCATCCACAGCGGCGGATGCGGCTGCTGCACGGGACGCGGCTCGATGACGATGTTCTCGAAGCGCCAGCGCTTGCCGTGGTGGGAGAAGCGGTCCGGGCTCGACCACGCTTTGCGCAGGAAGGCCAGCGTCTCGTCGAAGCGCTCGGTTGCCTCCTCGATCGGGATCGAGAAGCCCGCGAACTCGCTCTCGCGGTAGCCCTTGCCGACGCCGAAGTCGAAGCGGCCGTTGGAGACGAGGTCGAGGGTTGCGACCTGCTCGGCAAGCAGCGCCGGATTGTGCCAGGGCAGCACGATCACGGCGGTGCCGAGCCGGATGCGCTGCGTGCGCCCGGCGAGATAGCTCAGGAAATTGAGGGAGGCGGAGAGCTGGCCGACGCCGGTGAAGTGATGCTCCACCACGAACACGCTGTAATAGCCCAGGTCCTCGGCGGCGAGCACGTAGTCGATGTACTTCCGGTAGCCGAGGCTGTCACCGACAGATCCCTCGCCCGCCGACCTGGCGCCGCCGAACAACCCGAATTTCATGCGCGGCCTCCGTTTGCCGAGCGCGCAGTCGTGCGATCATAGATGGATGCGCCGCGCAGCGGCAGCGTTGCGGAGCAGTCCCGTCACACAGTAAGTGCCTTGCGGATCCGCTCGGCGTTGGCAGCCAGCGCCTCCGGCTTCTCCATCTTGCTGGCCGGTGGTCCGAGCGAGACGCCTTCCATGCGCGGCAGCACATGGAAGTGGAGGTGGAACACGATCTGGCCGCCGGCCGGCTCATTGAACTGCTGCAGCGTGATGCCGCCGGCGCCGAACGCCTTCATGGCGGCGGCAGCCACTTTCTGTGCGGTCGCCATGCAGGCCGCGAGCTGGGCGGGGCTGGCATCGAGCATATTGCGCGCGGGCGTCTTGGGGATCACCAGCATATGTCCGTCGCAACGGGGCATGATGTCCATGAAGGCCAGCGTCTCGGCATCCTCGTACACTTTCTGCGCCGGCAGCTCGCCGCGCAGGATCTTCGCGAAGACATTGTTGTTGTCGTAGCCCATCGCAGCCTTCCTCCTCGACCCTCCGCTTGGTGTTAATTGGGCCGTAACCTCATCGTCAAGTCGCTCGCAGCGTTAAGCGGGTACCAACTCCCACGTGAGAATATGCGACTAATGACTAGAGGGAGCGTTCAACGTGTCGGCATTGCGCAATCATGCTGCGCTTGCGGGCCATGACGGAGATGCCGGTAACGGCACGACGGGCTTTCCAGCCTCACGCCAGGCCAAGCGCTGCGACACACTCATAGCTTCGGCACTGCTTGCGGTGCTGATCGCTGGCTGGGTGATGAACTTCGTGAGCGTCAGGCAGCTGTCGCTGGGGATTTCGATCCTCATCGCGCACGCGAGCACGCGCCAGACCTGAGAAGACCTGAGAGATCAGGTCTCGTCGCGGAGCTGGTCGGGGACCTTGCGGAAAGGCGCGTATTCCGCGAGCTCCTCGCTTGCGGTCTCCACGTAGGCGCGCTCGCGCTCGAGGAAATCGGCAATCGCGCGGCGCAGCGAGGGGTCTGCGATGTAGTGCGCCGAGTAGGTCAGGGTCGGCAGGTAGCCCCGCGCCAGCTTGTGCTCGCCTTGCGCGCCCGCCTCCACGCGCGCAATCTTGTGGGCGATGGCGTAGTCGATGGCCTGGTAATAGCAGAGCTCGAAGTGCAGGCAGGGGTGATGCTCCGTCGCGCCCCAGTATCGGCCGAACAGGCAATCTCCGCCGATCATGTGGAACGAGCCGGCGATCGGGCGCTTGCCGCGCTTGGCGAAAATCAGCAGGCAGCGGTCGCCGGCGGCCTGGCCGATCAGCGAGAACGCCTTGCGGTTGAGATAGGGCCGGCCCCACTTGCGCGAGCCCGTGTCCATGTAGAAGGCGAAGAAGGCGTCCCAGTGCGCCTCCGTGATATCGCGGCCGCGCACCGCCTCGATCTCGAGGCCCGACGCCAGCGCCTCCGCCCGCTCCTTGCGCACGGCCTTGCGCTTGCGCGAGGCGAGCGAGCCTAGAAAGTCCTCGAAGGAGCCGTAGCCCTGATTGCTCCAGTGGAACTGCTGGGCGGTGCGCTTGAGGAAGCCCTGCTCGCCGAGCCGCTGCCACTCGCCCTCGCTGAGGAAGGTGATGTGCACGCCCGAGATGTCGTTGCGCTCGGCGAGCGCGCGGGCTCCGGCGGCGAGCAGCGCCTCGTTCTGCTCTGCGTCGGGTCCGGGCAGCACCAGGAGGCGCCGGCCGGGAACGGGCGTGAAGGGCACGGCGATCTGCAGCTTGGGATAGTAGTCGCCGCCCGCCCGCGCGTAGGCGTCGGCCCAGGCGTGGTCGAAGACATACTCGCCCTGGCTGTGGGACTTCCCGTAGCAGGGGGCGCAGCCGACGATGCTGCCTTGCGCGTCCTTGAGCACGAGATGGCGCGGCGTCCAGCCCGAGCGTCCGCCGACGCTGCCGGCATCCTCGAGCGCCCTGAGGAAGCCATGCGCGAGGAATGGATTGTGCAGGGCGGGGTCGGGATTGGCGCAGGCATCCCAGGCCTCGGCCGGAATGTCGGCGATGCGCGGGGTGACCTCGATGCAGGGCTGTGGCTGTTTCGTCATGCGCGCGCGGGTGTCATTTCTGGCGCCTCGACAATCGGCGCCTGCTGAGGCTAAAGGATCATAGCCGAGCGCAGGGGGCAACGGCGCGCCATCGTGCCGCGCCAGCCAATCGGTGGAGGGAGTGAGGCATGCGCCGCTCGATCATTGCTGCAGCCGCCGCCTTGGCGGTCCTTGCCAGTTTTGCGGCGAGTGTGCCGGCGACGGCACAGCGCGCCAAGGACGACGACGGCGGCGTCAAGGTCGGCCGTCCCTCGCTCGTTCGCAACCTGGTGCCTGCCGCCAACCTCGAGAAGGCGGCGCTGCAGCAGTACGGGCAGCTGCGCAGCCAGGCGGTAAGCCGCAACTCGCTGCTGCCGCCCGAGGACGAGCAGGCCAAACGCGTCAGTCGCATCGCCCGCGACCTGCTGCCTCACACCCACAAGTGGAACCCGCGCGCCAAGGACTGGAGCTGGGAGGTGATCCTGGTCAAGACGCCGACCGTCAACGCGCTGTGCATGCCGGGCGGCAAGATTGCCGTGTTCACGGGCATCCTCGACGCGCTCAAGCTCACCGACGACGAGCTGGCGATGGTGCTCGGCCACGAGATGGCGCACGCGCTGCGCGAGCACGCCCGCGCCCGGGCGGCCAAGACCACGCTCACCAGCGTCGGCACGCTCGCCATCGGCCTGGTGATCGGCGGCAACGTCGGCGAACTCGCGCGTCAGGGCGGCGGCCTGCTCAACCTCAAGTTCAACCGCGACGACGAGAAGGACGCCGACCTCATCGGCATGGAGATCGCCGCGCGTGCCGGCTACAACCCGGAGGCCGGCATCACGCTGTGGGAGAAGATGGGCCAGATCGCGCCCAATGCGCGCCCGCCCTGGCTGTCGACGCATCCCTCGGAGGCGGACCGCATGCGGCGCATGCGGGAGGCGCTCAAGGACGTCGCCCGGCTCTACGCCAAGGCCAAGGCGAACCGTCCGCCCATGACGACCGGCACTACCGGCGCGAACTAGGCGTCGCCACCGTACCGCCCGACTGCTCGTCCTAGATGCGGGGCGCGAGTGGTGCTGCGCCCGGCACTGCAGGCTCGGCGTAGGGTTCGGGAGGGACGGACGTGCGCAGCCTTCATATCCTCCATCGTACGCTGCTGCTCCTGCTGCTTGCCGTGGGGCAGGTCGCGGCGCAGCAGACCGACAGCCCCGGCAAGGCCGC
>Ga0247829_10000041_pt1 | contig 31033 bp, 43 predicted proteins | sample 12C_Control_Day4_FD_207765 | JGI IMG/M metagenome (GOLD analysis project Ga0247829, IMG submission 207765) | Soil microbial communities from agricultural site in Penn Yan, New York, United States - 12C_Control_Day4 | ecosystem: Environmental > Terrestrial > Soil > Agricultural land | place... | reverse complement strand
GTCTTCGACGGGGCCGGCGGGGATTTCGGCGAGGCCTCGGGCGGCGAGGCCGGCGTTGAGGCGGGCCATGGCGGCGGCGTTGTCGAGGGTGATCGGGTCGGTCATGGTCAGAATCCGTTCTCGTACACGGATGGGTCGCTCGGGTTCTGGTAGGGCTGCCAGCCGCCAGCAACGGCACGGAGCTGAGGGCGCGGGGCGTCTGCGGAGGGAAGGGGCGGGAGTTCGGCCCAGCCCTTGAGGAAGTACTTCGCGGACTCGACGTCGACGCGGGCGGCGACCTTGGCGGCGTGGTCGGTCATGGCGGGGATGCCCGACTTCTTGATCAGCGCCAGGATGGGGAACCACTCGTTGCCCTTGAAGGGCCAGCGGACCTTGACGTCGGCGAGGGAGAGCGCATCGACAAGAGGGCGGGCTTCGGCGGGGATGCCGTAGCTGGCGTCTCCTGCTTGCTGGTACTCAACGGAACTCTCGGAACTACAGGTACTACTGAGGGCAGCTCCTGCCCTACCCCAGGGCAGCTCCTGCCCTACCGGTAGGGCATCTCCCGCCCTAGGGTGGGGCAGCTCCTGCCCTACCTCTTCCGTGGGTAGGGCATCTCCTGCCCTACCTTCTTCGGCCTCCTCCACAGGAACTACAGCCGTGCGCGGAATGAGGATCCGGTACTTCGTCGTCTCCCCTTCCGCCCGAGCCTTGGCTACCGGCGGCCGGCTGCGCTTCAACCAGCCGTCCTTCTCCAGGTGGGTGAGGTGGGTTCGGACGGTGGCCCGGGATAGGCCGGTGGACTGCTCCAGGGTGGTCAACGAGGGCTGGAAGCGGTCAGGAATCAGGCCGGTCCGAGCGTCGGCCCATGTGGCGATGGTGAGCGCCAGGTGCCGGGACGGCGGCTTGAGCTCACTGGCGCGGATGGCCCGCTCGTACTCGAACCGGCTCGGCATGTGCGGCTTCTTCCTGGAGTGCGGAGGGTGGTTCGGGCCCGGGGCGCGACGGCCCCGGGCGGTGGTTAGGCGCGCTTCTGCTTCAGGGCGAGGCGGCAGAGCCCGGCAACGTCGGCGAGCAGCGCGGCCACGGAGCTGACGTACTCCTCGTCGCTGGCCTCCAGCGCAGCGTCGTAGAGCGCCATGCACGTGGCCCTGTCGCCGTTGGCCCAGGCGGTGAGGAACCGGAGGGCGAATGCCTTCGGCGGGTCCTGGTCCGTGGCGCCCGGGACGAGTTCCTGCAGAACGAACATGTCGCTCGTCCCGGGGCGCGGGGCTTGGTCGCCGTACAGCTGGTGCAGGACGTGCCTACCAGCCTCGGCCAGGGCGCAGCACACGCCGAACATGCGGTTGGTGTCGCCAGCCATGCCGATTTCCTGCAGGGCGGTGGCAGCGCCAGGAACATCTCCGGCAACAGCAAGGCCGAGCATGCCCAAGACGGCCTGAGAGGTCTCTTCCTCGTTCATGGATCATCCCTTCCGGGGGGGTCAGGCGGCTGCGGGGGCGTTGCGGATGCGGCGTCGTTCGATCGGGGACAGACCGCCCCACACGCCGAACAGCTCCTCGTTCTTGAGCGCGTACTCCCGGCATTCGGGCTGGATCGGGCACGCCATGCACACCTGCTTGGCGTCCTTCGTCGAGCCGCCCTTTTCGGGGAAGAACACTTCGGGGTCGGTCTGGGCACACAGGCCGTCGTCGAACCAGTCCAGGGTCGGCTTCGCGAGGGTCATGCGACGGACCTCCGCTCACGTCGCTGGCCCGTCCGCAGCTCGTTCATGATGTTGCGGACGGTGGTGGGGTGCATGTCCAGGCGGGCGGCGATCTGATCGTGGTTGCAGCCGTACGACATGAGGTGCTCGATCTCAGCTCGGCGTACCGCGGCTTCGTCGTTTCGGCCCAACTCCCGTTCGACCATGGTCGGGTCGAACTCCGGGTCGTCGATGCCCCCCATGTCCTCCCACCACAGCGGATCCCGCCAGCCCTTGCGGGCAGCCATCCGAGTCAGCTTCAAGACGGTGCCCGGGTTGATGTTGTGCTCAAGCGGGTTCAGGCGGTGAAGAGCCTGGTAGCAGTTGGCGATGCCCTGGGCGGTGGCGCGGGTGACCAGCTGCTGAGAGGTGATGGACCGGATCCGCGGGGGGACAGTGCCCATGTGGTCGGCGATCACGCGGGTGGGCCAGCCAATGGCATTCAGCGCCCGTACCCGGCGGATCGAACCGATCGCGGGCAGCATGCCCGGCGTCATGGTCTCGGGCGACAGGGCGAGGATCGCGGCCTCGAACTCCGGTCGGATCCGGCGCTTGCGCTGCTTTCCCGGCGACAGCTCGTACACGATGCCGGTGACGGCGGCGGTGTAGCGGCCGAGGTGTTCGGCGATGACCTTGTAGGAGAAGCCGGCGGCGTTGAGGGTGAGAAGGTGCTGGCGGGCGGCTTCGGCGTCGACGAGAGGCTGCCAGGTGCCGTAGCCCTGCTTGCGGTAGGTGAGGCGGCGGTATGCGCGGGCGGCTTCGCGGCATTCGGGGCGCGGGCACTTGCGGTACTTGCCGCAGGAGAGGGTGCCGTGTTCGGTGGTCACGCGTCGACCTCCTTGTCGATGCCGAGGGTGGTGCGGGCGGCGGGGAGGAGGGGCTCGGCCTGGTAGCCGGTCGCGTCGAGGAGCTGGTCGGTGAGGCGGGTGATCGTGCGGCGGTAGGCGGCGGACTGCCGACGCTCGGCGGCCACCGCCCGCAGGGCGCGGGCGAGGCGGTGGCCGTCCATGTCGCGGCGCTGTTCGGCCTGGCCGACGTACGCCACTGCGCGCTGGTGCTGCTTCCGCTCGGCGGTGAGGTCGGCTTCGGCCTTCCGCTGGTCGAGGCGGGCCTCGCACGTCGCGGCCTCGGCCTCGTCGACGAGGTGCCACACAGCCCGCACGGCCATGTCCACGTCGGCCTGCGCGCGGCGGCGGGAGATGAAGGGGAGTCGCATCACGCCACCGCCTGCTCGCCGGCCGCCAGCTCCAGCGCGACCACTGTGTCGAGCTGCCGGTTTCGCCACGCCTCGGCGATCGCCTTCTTGCCCTCAGCAGGGACCGTGAGACGGGTGTAGGCGGCGCGGCCGACGAGCTCGATACCGGGGACGTCGTGGATGACGCCAGTCGCCGGGTCGGCCCACTCGGTGACTCCCACGGCGTCGATCTGCTTCTTCAGCTGCGCGAGCCACGCGGGCCGGATCTCGGTGACGAGCCGGGTGGTGATCTCGGTGGGGGCGACCGTGCGAACCCAGGCAAGGAGCTTGTCGTTGTCGACGACGGTGGCGGCCGGCTTGTTCTGGACGAGGGTGGCTTTGCCGATGTCGGTGCCGAGGAGGTCGACGGCGATGGTCTGGGTGCCCGTGTCGGCCTTGGCGGCGCGAAGTCCGGTCTCCAGCTCGGCCTTTGCGGTCTTCAGTTCGTCGGTCATGGCCTTGACGAGGGTGTCGAGGATGGCCACGCGGGTGGCCTGGTCCTTCAGCGACATGTGCTACTCCTTGAGGGGTGGGGCGCCCCAGATTCCGGCCGGGGCGCCCCGCTGTACGTGGTGGGTCAGGCGGCCTGGAGCTGGGTGAGGAGGTCCCAGATCGCCTTGGGGGCGACGGCGTCGAGGGGTGCGCCGAGGGCCGTGTATGCCTGGGTGTCGAGGTCGGTGTCGTCGATGCCGTGCTCGGCGGCGAACGCCCGGAGGGCAGCGACAGCAGCCACCCACTCATCGGTGGGGAGTTCGACGTCCTCGACGATCACGCCCTCCACAACCTCCGGCTCCGGCGCGGGGGTCCGCTCAGAGGCCCGGAGCTCCTGTCCGATCAGCCGGATAGCCTTCAGGACCGAATCGTCGGCCCCGGCCTGCTGGGCCTCCCGATACACGTCCACCGCACAGTCCGCGGTCGTGCACTGCTCAGCCTCAGCGAGGAAGTTCCGGGGCGGCGCTGCGGCCCAAGGGTCGGGCTCGTCCGTCTGCACCGACCGAAGCTGCGTCGGCGGCTGTTCGGGCTTGACCGGCTCGTCCTCTACGCGGGGCTTCGGCGCCGGGTGGGCTGCCGACCACATCACCACCGCGTTGGCCGAGCCGTCGTTGTACAGCGACAACCCGAAGGCATCGCCCAAGTTCACGGCGCACCGCTTCAATGCCTGCGACAGAGCGGTCTTCATCGCCATGTCGTGGGCGTCGCCAAGGGAGGGCTGATTACGTGAGTCACCCATCGCGGCGTCGTCCCAAAATGAGAGCGGACGCCCGTTCAGGGTCTTCACCGTGAGGCGGGTCTGGGCCCGGTAGACAACGGTCCAGCGGCCGGGGTTGATCTCCCGCTCGGAGACGCAGACGAGTTCCAGGGTCTCGTCGGACCATCCTCCAAAGCCGAAGATGCGGGTGAGCCAGCGACGTACGTCCCAGGCCTCGACGTGGGACTGGCCGCGGAGGTGCTGGACGCGGTTGGGGTTGATCGGGGCGAGCAGGGTGGCGATCTGCTCAGGTGCGAGGTCGGTGGGGCCTGCGGTGGCGGCTTCGGTCATCGGGTGGCTCCTCCGCAGGTGCAGTCTTCGAACGTGTGGCCCTGGGGGCAGCGGCTGGCTTCGTTGGAAGCGTCGATCTCGGCCAGGGCGACGCGCTGGCGGAGCCGGGCTCGGTAGTCCTTGTTGGCCCGACTGTTTGCGGCAGTGCAAGCCGTGCATCGACACCGGTAGTTCCGGTAGGTCGACGCCTTCCCATGCCCCGCGTGGTCAGCGCCTGCCGAGGTGGTGGCCCATCGGGCGCGCCGCTCCGCGGCGTCGATCCGATGGGCGTTCCGGCAGTCAGCACAGCGGCAGCCCTTGGCGTACGTGATGTAGTGGCCGTGCCCGTGCCCGTGGTCGACAGGTGGACGGCCGTGGCCGCGCTTTGCCTGCGACGTGGTGATGCCAAGCATGGCGAGCAGGAGCCGGCAGTCGTCGCCGTCAGCTGCGCGAGAGGCGATGGCGAGGGCGGCCTGGCGCTCGTCGGCGGTCACAGCGCCTCCTCGTCACGCTGGGCGGGGATGGTCGGCAGGTCGCGGGGCACGGCGTAGTCGTGGTGCAGCGGACTCGTGTGCGGGTCCCCCAGCTGGCGGGCCGAGGCGGCATTGCTTACGGCCGTCTTGCCCATGAACTGCTGCACGTCCCAGTCGTCCTCGCCGTAGGCGTACGGCTCCCAGACGCCCTTGAAGTACCGCCATCCCAGGGCCGTACGCTCGCCGTCCTCGGGGTGAGTCGTCACCGTGTCGCAGCGGAACCGCCAGTCGTACTGGGGGTGCTCGACGTCCGTGTACGTCTGACCCGGCTGGAAGAAGTCGACGTCCGCCTTCCTGGCGGCGGCCTCCAGCTCGGCGATCCGGTCCCGCTGCACCCGCAGCTCACGGACCGCGTCGTCGAGGGCCTCGTTCGTCGAGTGCCGCTCCGCCTGAAACTCGGCCAGCGCCTCGGCGATGACGCCGTCGATCAGCTTGTTCGCGCGGTCCCCGGAGGTGATGGACCCAGCCAGCCGGAACAGCTCCTCGCGGGCGCTCATGCGGCACCGCCCAGCGTGCGCACCGGGGAGAACCACGCCCGGATCGCGTCCGGCGTCCACGGGTTCGAAGCGCCCGGACCGATCTCCGACGGGTCCTGCGGCACGTCGCACACCATGCGCGGCTCACCCTCGTCCGTCACGCCGACCTGCCGCCACACGTCGCCCTGCGCGTCCTGAAGGACCAGCGCCACGGGGACGGACGGAAGAGCGACGAGGACCGTACGCCGGTCACCTGAGGGGATGTTCGTCGGTACAGTGATGCTCAAGGTGTCCACTCCTTCTAGTGGTAGGTGGATGCCGAGGGGTCGCGCGGACCGTGCTGGGTCTGCGGCGGCCCCGCTTCGGTTGAGGGGTCAGGCCGCGGCGCGCTGGCCGAGACGGTCGCCGGCCTCCTGCGCTCGGAGCCACGCGTCCACCGCCTCACGCCGGTAGAGCACGTTTCGGCCACGCCGGAAGCCCTGCGGACCCTGACCGCGGTGACGCAGGATGTGCACCGCGTTCGCCGTGGTCTGGAGGAGCTCGGCGAGATCCTTGGTGCTGAGGAAGGGCGAGTCAGCAATCTTCTCGCTCATCGTTGGTCTCCGTTCGCTGTCGTTGGATGTCGGCGATCCGGCATCCAAGCAATCTGGCGATCCTGGCCATGACCTCCGGCTGAGGGCTTCGGAGGTTTCTCTCGATGCGGGAGAGGTAACCAGGGTTGATGTGGGCGGCTTTGGCGAATCCGCGCAGGCCGTAGCCGCGTTCTTCGCGCTGCCGTCGGATTTCGGGTCCATCGGGCTGCACATGGACGACAGTAGCCGACGACAGTCAACGAAACAACTGGAAAGCCATCGAAAGATGAGGATGGTCAACGGCAACCGCTTGCTTGAGACTTAAGTCAAGGCAGGGTTAAGGGGCGGGATCCGATCTCGCACGGTCGTTGATCACCGTCTACTCTGTTGCCTATCGGTGCCTATCGGTGCCTGCATGCGTCGGGCAGGACGCAACGGAGTGATAGAATGAGAGGCGGCCATGAACCGCGACCCCCACGCGTGGGCACGGCTCGGCCAGGCACTCGCCAGCGCACGACGAGCCCTCGGCCTAACCCAGGAAGAACTGGCAGACCAGGCTGACGTCGGGCTAGGTAGCGTGAAGAACGCTGAGGCCGGCACCGTTCCCAAAGCCCGCATGCCGTACACCATCCCCGCCATCGCCAAAGCGCTCGGCTGGCCCGACGGGGCCGTCGACAGCGTTCTTGAGGGAGGCGCCCCGCCAGGCGGGTGGACCGACGTGTCCGTGCAGAAGCAGGTCGACCAGGCGCGACTCGAAGCCGACATCACCTATGCGAACGTACGAGCCCTCCGCGGCGCGTCAGGCGCCGAGATCGAGGCAGCTACGAAGGCCGCCTTGGACGTTTTGCGGCAACACGGGCTGATCTAAAGACGTTTGGCATACAACTTTCAACGTTTATCGCATACGGATAGCGACTAAGTGGTCACGCGTCATATGCTCCTGACACCCGGAGTTCATCACTCCGGGTTGCCTAGCGCGGGGGTGTGCCATGCCCGAGTCCAGCACCGTCCTTACCGGTAATCTCGGCGCCAAGGTCGCCGCCTTCACCACCAGAATCGACGGCCGACCTGTTGCCGTCATCAACACCGAGGCCGCCCACCGCCCCGAGCTCCGCACGCAGGCCGCGTACGCGCTCGCAGGAGCCGGCCTCGACGCCGGACTCATCCTGGGGGCACTACATGGGATACGTCGCTGACCGCTGGCACAAGACCCGACCCAAGCCCGACGACCCGGAATGCGGCGAGCACAAAGGGCTCGTAGCGTCCAAGGCGCACGGCAAGGGGAAACGGTGGCAAGCCCGGTATGACGACCCCAACGGTGTTGAGGTCACCTCGCTCCACCGGACGAAGACCGAAGCCGAAGCCGAGATCGTCAAGCAGGAAGCCGCAAAGCAGACCGGCTCCTGGCTCGACCCCAGGGCCGGCCAAGTCACAGTTCGTACGTTCGCACTTGAGACGTGGCTACCCGCCCAGAACCTCATCGACCGGTCCCACGACAACTACCTGGGCATCCTGGAGCGCTACCTCTTCCCCGAATGGGGCAGCAGGGAGATGCGATCCATCAAGCCGTCCGAGGCCGGCGCGTGGCAGCAGCTGCTGAGCACCAAGTACAAGCTGAAGAAGTCCTACCCGAACCGTGTCGCCCGCTACGTGCGTTCCATCTTCAAGCTGGCCGTCATCGATCGGGTCATCCCCGTCAGTCCATTCGCCGGGATCAAGGCGCCCACTCTCGTTGAGTCGGATGTGCAGCCGCCGGACATTGCTCAGGTCAAGCAGCTCATTGCAGCCGCGTACAAGCCGGTATGGGAGGCGATGATCGAGTTCACCGCTCTCACCGGCCTGCGGTCCGGCGAGATCCGCGGACTCACCGTCGACAGAGTTGACTTCCTCCGCAGGATGATCCATGTCGACCTCCAGATGGTGTACGAGCCCAGGAAGGGTCACTTCCTCGACAACCTCAAGACCGGTGCCGGCAAGCGCCTCCTGCCTGTTACGCAGCGCGCCATCGACCTGCTCGCGGCCTACATTGCCCAGTACCCCCCGCAGGTCAATGGCGAGTACGCCGGCCTCATCTTTGTCACCGCGGACCGCCAGCCGATCAGTGAGTCGAGTCTCGACTGGGCGTTCAAGAGCACCTGCCGGAAAGCGCAAGTGCAGCCGCGGCACTGGCACGAACTGCGGCACCACTACGCCTCAGTGCTCATCGGCGGCGGGGAGAACCCGAAGGTGGTGCAGAAGCGTCTCGGCCACAAGGACGTAGCCACCACGCTGCGTACCTACGCCCATCTTTTCGCTGAGGCGGAGGAGCGGACGCGCGACGTGCTGGACAAGGCGTGGGGAGTGCCGAAGCAGGAATCTGCCGAGCTGGGCGGAAGGATTCCGGAATCCAGGGGGGTGATCAAGGCTCTGCCGCAGGTCAGCGGCTGATCCAAGGCATCCAGAAAGGATGTTCCAGGCTTGCCGAGCCTGAGCAGGTCAGGTCCCTGCGGGGGGTCTGACCTGCGACGGAACTACTTTCCATACCTTTCATGGGCTTTCTGGAGTCGTCGTGAACGTACGGAAGATCTCCGGAATCCAGCTCTCTACCGGAAGGATTCCGGAACGGCATCCGGGCCCTGACCAGCTGGAACATCCGCCCACGACTTCTCAGCGGAACGCTTCACGTGGGAGGTCTCGGCAAGCGAATCGCAATGCGACCACTTGGGTACTGACTGGCATGATCACCCGGCTCAACCGTTGTGCTCGTGCCGACACGAAGAACCCCACTACCCAGCTGGGTCATCGACCAGCGCAGGGCCCTGGGGGAGAACATCATCCGACTCCGTCGAGGAGCGGGCTTATCGCAAGACCAGCTAGCCGACCGCATCGGAAAGGAACGACGCAGCGTCCAGCGGTACGAGCGCGGAGAGCGCGACCCCAGCTTCTCCGACCTCGTCCTCATCGCCCACGGACTGAACGTACCCCTCGCAGAACTCGTGGGAGGACTCCCGGCCGGAAGCTAGCCGGCCGGGAGTCCAAGGCCTGCTCGTCCGTGATCCGCCATGAGCACGGACGAGCAGGAACTTAGAGAAGATTCAGGAGGCGGCGCAGGGGAGACGAGACACCGGTTGCGTTCTCATCGGCAACGACGCAGTCCACCGACCTCTTGTGCCAGTAGGCCGTGGGGCGGGCGCCGCTTGATGACTCCGGGGCAATCTTGATGGAGTCCCCCAGGATGGGGCGGTCGCAGTAGGCGCAGCGCTTCACTGGTCTCCCTCCTTGTGGCAGGAGCAGAAGCAGGACTGCGGCAGCACCTGGACATCGCGGACCATGACCGGCCCGGGTGAGCAGAAGCGGTGCCCGTAGTCGAGCTGGCATGCGCCAGAGATGCGGGTGCCTGTACGGGCTGGGGGCGGCGGGGTAGCTTGGGCCATGACGAGACCTCCCAGGGGTGTCGTCCGCACCCCCGGACCGGTAGCACGGTCGCGGGGGTTCTGTCTGTGTGGGCCACCGTACCCAGCCTGTACACACCTGTACACCCGTAGCCATGCCTAGCTATGGGTATGAGCCTCTATGTCAGGGTGTGTCCTGCTACCTACCCTCACTCGAATGATGGACTTCGACCCCACCCGCCCGAAGTGGGAGCAGATCGCCAACGTGCTGCGCGAGCGCATCGCCGACGGCACGCTGCCAGCCCGCGCGCTCGTGTCTGAGGTCCAGCTCGAGGCCGAGTTCGGAGTCGCCCGCGGCACCGTCCGCAAAGCGATCGCCGCCCTGCGTGATGACGGGCTCCTCGTCACCACGCCCGGCATGGGATCCTTCGTTACTGCTTCGGAGCAGTGAACCGGGCCCGGCTCGGGTCACCCTGGAACCGGGCGGCCAGACCATGCAGTAGAACCAGGAGAGCGGTCGACCCCGATGTGGCGAGCGCCGTTCCCCAGTCGAAGGTCAGCACATTGAACACCCCGTCGGCGGACGCCATGCCTGCGAGCGTTGCCAGGAACGTGCCGATCACCAGGTACGCCAGGTCGAACAGGTACTTCTTCACGTGAGCCTCCTAAGGGCCGTCAGTCATGCGGATGAGCGTCAGGGTGTGGTCCCTGAGTGTGAAGGCGGCGCCGCCGGCCGTCCGGTTCACTTCGGCGCGCAAGAGCGTGCGGTCGAACACCCCGGGGATGAAGAACGCCATGCCGGACGCGCCCATCGTGCGCTGTGTCTCCGGGACAACCGGGAAGTTGTTCGTCGACGTGTCTGCGTACTCGGTGTTCGATCCGTCGATGATCGTCATTCGGATGCCGGAGAGAGTGCCGCTGGAGGGCGGGAACGACATCGAGGCGATGCCCAGCCACGATCCCTCCGACAGGATCTGTACGGTCCCGTCGCCGGGCAGGGACACGGCGCCCCCGACGTTGAAGTCGAGGACCTCCATCGGCATCGTGTTGAAGGTGGTCACCGAGCCCGACGCGACGACCGGGGTAATGCCGCGGGCGCGGGCCATGGGGCGTGGCCCCACCAGGGACTGGAGTGTCTGCAGATCGGCGTCGACCGCCTCCGCCAGGGCCTGGATCGCCTCGGGCACGTTGGCCGGGTCGGCCGGGATCGAGTACGGGTAGTTCCGGTTCGGGGTGAACGCAGGCATCAGAGCCTCCAGTCGGTCACGGGGCCACCTTGGTGACCTGAAGGCGGACGCTCGTTACGGTCATCGCACCGCCGGTGAGCTGGCGGACCTGCACACGGATGTTCTCTACCGTGGACGTGCACCGGGTCAAAGCCACGGCAGAGATCGACGTCGGGAACGCGGTGTTCGTCAGCTTGGTCACCGACACGACGTCGTTGACGAACCCGCCCGGGGAGATGACCAGCAGCGCGCAACTGCCCGCGGCTCCAGTCGAATACCGCACCGACGCCGAGATGAGGTAGTTGCCCACTGACGGGATCGAGATGTCCGTAGGGGCGCCGGCGATGTCGACCATGTTGGCGTTGTCGTAGAGCTCGGTGTCGAACGTGACCGTGGTCGTGACGCCGGACGCAAGCGCCAGTGCCCCGGTGAACGAGGCAACCCCGGTCGGCGCGTACAGCGCGGCCGCACGTGCGTCGTACAGGCCGTCCACATCGGTGTCGATGTCCGTGGCCAGGTCCTGGATCTGCGCGGGGAAGTTCTGGGTGTCGCCATACAGCGGGTACGTGTATCCCCGGGGGGTGTTCGCGGGCATTACAGGGTCCTCCTGACGATGACCTGGTCCCAGTAGACCTGCTGGGTGCCCACTGTGGCGGTGCGCAGAGCCAGGCGCATGAACCCGTTCACTGGCGCCGTGACTGAGCCGGACAGCGTCGTGTACGGGGGCTTCTGGACGATGTCGTTGACCGACACGATGACCGTGTCCGCCGACGACGTGGTCGGGTACAGGTTCGTCGCGTTGGCGAACCAGAGCCCGACCAGGGCCACGTCGGCCGTGGCCGTGTCAGACGGCTGGTACTCGCCTCCGGCGAACGCCGACACAGTGAACATGTCGCCCGTACTGACAGCGATCGGTGAGGAGTACAGGTACGCCGTGGCGCCGCCGCCTGCCGTGCCGACCGACGCCACCTGGGATCCGTCCGGAGCGTCGCCAGTCTGGACGACAGCCGCCGTTGACGTTCCGGCGGTGTTGGCGAGGAACCAGAGCACCGGCTCTGTGCCCGGCGCCGAGTCCTCGAAGGAGGGGTTGAAGTTCGCCAGAAGGTTGGTTCCGACGCCGGCGAGCGCGCCGTGGATGACCCAGGACCCGGACTGGTTCGAGACGTACACCAGATCGCCGGCGAGCAAGTTGGTGCCCCGGATGTAGGCGGCGGGGAACGTCGACCCGCCCAGGGACACGACCGCCTGGTTAGTCGCGAAGGAGACCAGCGTGCCGACCCGGAACCGGGCGAACGGGCCGTCCTCGGCGGACAGTTCCTCGGCGTTCGTGGAGTGGTAGAGGGGTGTCGTCATCAGTTCCCCAGGATCAGGTGGGCCCACATGTGGGCCGTGGTCGTGTACGCCGTGGCTCCGGGGCCGCTGTGGCGAATGCGAGGACGCAGAAGGTCCCCAACTTCGAGCTGAGCGACCGTCGACACGTACGGGTCCTGGGACGCCGCTGTCACGAGACGGGAGGCGATGCCGAAGTGCGTCAGGAGCGACCCGTTGCGGAGGATCGCTGTGTTGGAGTTGATCTCCGTACCGGCAGCGATGGCCACCAGGCTGTACGTGCCCACCAGGTACCAGCCGCGTTGCGTGATCCGAATTCCCCCCGAGACTAGGTCGGCCATACCGGGGGACGCGAAGACAGTCTGGTCCAGGAACGGATCCACCACGTTACCCAGGGAGGCCACAGGCGCGGCCTGGCGCATGCGAGCGCCCAGCGGGATGACGAGCTGGTCGTTCAGGTCGTCGGCGATCGTCTGGACAGCCCCGTCGATCGCCTCGGCCAGGTCCTTCAGCTGCCCAATGTCAGAGATGTCCTTGACCCGCGGGGGGTCGCACTCCGGGTACGGGAATCCCAGGGGCGTGGTGTCCATCAACTGACTCCCGTCGTCGAGCCTGCGCGGGTAGCGATCTGCATGGGTGTGTCGGTCTCCAGGGGATAGCGGATGCTGTCGATGATCTGCCGGTCCCGGACGTCCATGTACTCCACGTCGACCGTGTCGCCCGGCTCGATCGCGAGGTCCGGGACCACGTTGGCCGTCCACTGACGGCCGAGCGCGATCGACGACTGCAGCTGGGTCTGTGCGAGTGTCTGGGCGGCCGTGAAGCTGATAGGGGTCTGGACGTTGATGATGGTCGACACACGCCCGAACAGGCCCCCGAACCGGGTCGGGCTCCCGGTCGTGGAGTCACGCGCGGGCACACGGATGGGAGGGGACCCGTCAGTACGCTCCGAGACGACCACGATCGAGTTCGACACGCCTGCACGCGAGCGCAGGACGGTCGCGCCCGTAAGCAGCCCACCCGGGCCGTCCCGAAACTCCTGGGCCACCGCGCCAAGCTGGTAGTCGAACGGGCGGACCGTGAACTCTCCCGCGCCGTTGGCGAACCAGCGGCCGCCGAGAGACGAGGCCAGGTCATCGAGCGCCTGCCCCCGGTCCTCGTCCCAGGTGAGGGACTGCGGAGTGGCCGCGTCAGTCACCGTGTCCGTGCCGAACACAGCCTGCGGCAGCGCTTCGAGGATCAGGTTCCTGATCTCGTTCAGCGTCGTGCCGGCCGACGTGGTGCGCGGCTGCTCGAACCGGTAGCCGACTACGTCGGCGGCAAGGTCCTCGCAGTCGAACCGGACCTGTCCGTTGTCCTGGAGCGTGGCGTCCCAGATGCGGCCCCGGAAGAGAGGGAACAGCTCTTCCTGGTACGTGCCGTAGCGGATGCCCGCCGAGATCTGTACGACAGCGTGCTCCGGCGACAGCGGATCATCGGCGGTCAGCGGGTAGAACGGGCGGGTCAGCGTGAACTGGGCGTTCCGAGTGACCCGGTTGGTCAGGTTGGCCTCCACGAACCCGGACGTAGGCCGGAGCCCTAGCGCGCGTGGGTTGCCGTCGATGTCGTAGACGTCGACCTTGACGGAGCGGCGGTGGGGGCCCCGGATGGCTGCCTGGTAGGTGAGCGTCGTAGGCCACATCAGGGGCACACCGTTTCCCCGGACAGCACGTCCAGCCAGGTTCCTCCGGCGGCCGTCATGTCTGCGAAGGTCGGGAACGCCTCGGCGGCTGCGCACCAGTTGGCGCAGGCAGTCCCCTGGATGGGGCCGGACGGCTCGTCCACCACGGTGACCGGAGCTGACCACAGCCGGTGGGGGAACCGCTGGTCGATCCGGTCAGTGAGGTAGCTCTCCACCAGGTCACCGGGCTGGACCGTAAACGGCTCCCAGCCGTAGACCAGCGGCGCAGTGATCTGAATGGGGCCGCCCCACGTGAACAGGTCGTTCACGGCGACGCGCGCGGCGTCGGTCTTGGTCAGGAACCGAATCGAGGAGTCGAGCCGCTTGCGCCGGCCATACACATCGGCCGGAGTCTCGGAGTCGAACCGGTCGAACAAGCCGGCGTCGGCTCGGCGAACCTTCTCACCCCAGCCAGCCCAGACGTACTCGATCCCGCCGGGCGCGCAGGCCTGCGTGAGGAGCGCTTCGGCAGAGTCGCAGAATCCGAAGTTGAGGTTCGCCCACGGGCGGATGGGGTCCCGGAGGCAGACCAGGTCCGACTCGGCCGGGACGAACGGGCCCTGGATGATCTCCGCGTCGCCTGGGCTGGCCGTCCATCGGTACCAGACTGCCACCCCGTCGGGCGGGGTGGTGTCGTAGGTGGCGCCGATCTGGCCGAGGAGGTTGATCTCCCGGACGAACGTCCAGGGACCCTCATTGGTGGGGCCTCGGTCCAGGACGGCTGTCGTCTGGGTGCCGGGCGCGGCCGTGAAGTCGGCCGTAAGGAACAGTGGTTCGCAGGCCATCAGAAGCGCCTTCCCTGGGACAGGACGCGGCGGTTACGGGTGTCGATGGCTTGGACCCGGCCGTCGACGTAGCGGGCCAGGAACTCATTGCCGACGTACACGTTCGTCACCGCAGGCGCCGCCTGAAGGCCGGGCAGCGGAACCGTCTGCAGGCCGGCCCGGGTCGAGAACGACCCATCCAACGTAGTCATGTCGGCCAGGCCGGACATGAGGGTGCTGACCTCGGAAAACCCGCTCTTGATGCCAAGGAGGAAACCGTCGGTTGTGTCCTCGCCGAGACCGAACATGACGCGTGAGGGCGATCGGATGTCGAGGAGCTCCTTGACCGAGTTCGGCACCGCGCTCGCGATGTCGTGCGCGGCCGAGATGACGCTGCCGATTCCGGCCCGGAGACCGCCGGTCAGGCCGTTGACGATCTGCAAACCGATATCGAAGAGCCGGTCGGGGAGGGTGCCGATAACGCTGATGATCTCGGCTCCCAGGCTCTGAAACGCACGGGCCGCGCTGCCCACCGACTCGATCACGGCGTCCACGAATCGGCCGCGCAGGTTGCTGCTGAAGTCGTTCAGCGTGTTCTGGAAGTTGCGGACGGACGCGATGCCGCTGGCGGTCCATCGGAGGATCGCGTCGGTGATCGTGTCCCGGTTGATCAGCGCAGCATTCGACGCCAGCCGGAACGACTCGACGAAATCGCTCCGGTAGAACTCGGCGAACTTCTCCGATCCCTTGCGCGCCAGATCCACGGCAACTGCTACGACCTGCAGAGCGATGGTCACGGCGCCAAGAGCTGCCTTGGTGAGGTCGATCGCAAGGGGCAGCTGCTCGCGCAGGATGAGAGCGATGTCGACCAGGATCGGGCCGAGCTCCTGAATGATCGGGATCAGCTCGGGGCCGATGGCCGTAATGAACTCGCGGACTACCGGCGCCAGCTCCGCAATGACTGGGGAGAGCTGGACGAACGCCTCCTGGAGGAGCGGCAAAACCGTGGAGACGATCGTCCCGGCGGTGAGGGACAGCTCGTTCAGGATGACCTGGAATTCCTTCGATGCGGTCAGTTTCTCGAACGCCTCGGAGATGTCCTCCAGGACGTCGAACAGGCCTCCCCCGTCCGAGGTGAGGCCGGCGAAGATGTTCCGGATACCGGCGCCGAAGTTGCTCACCACGCTGCCGAGCTGAACCAGCGTGTCGATCGCACCGTTGATCGCCCGCTCCAGATCTCCCGACTCGAACGATCGCTGGAGCTTTTCGACGAGGGACTGGGTGACCCCATCGACAGCCTTGGTGATCCGGTCGAACGCCGGAGCGGCGCCGGCCGACAGCAGCGTGAAGGAGGTCAGGAGCCGACCGGGTACCTGCTCCAGGTTGGACAGACCCTGGGTAGCGCCGTCGAGTGCGGTCCCCAGGGCACCGGACTTGGACAGCTGGAAGGCGGCGATAGCCGTCTCCTTGCCCATCCGGTTCAGAGTGTTCGCCGTCTGGTTCAGGGCTCGGCGGACGTCCGGCAGTAGTTGCTGACCCAGCCCACGAAGGACCTCGTCGAAGTCCTGGAACACGCGGTTCTGGATCCCCTGCTGAAGAGCTTTCAGTTCCCGGCGCATGGTGTGGATCTCGTCCACGAACAGCGCGGCTTCGGGTGCCAGCTTCTTCAGCGACTTGTGGAACTCATCGGGGCTGATCTCAGGGTCGAACGCGTCCTCGATCGCTTCCTGGACCCCAACCATGGCGAGCTTGAGGGTGCCGGCCGCCAGCTTCTGCGCGAGGATCGCCTGGGTGGCGACAGCCGCAGCGGGGCCAACCTCCTGGAGGGCTGCCACAAGGGCGGCCACAGCGTTGGCTCCGCCTGATGCGGCGAGGCTGAGCTGGGAGATGCCCTTGCCCACGCCGAGCAGGCCCTTGCCGGTGACGATCGACGTGCGGCCGAGGAACTTCAGTGCCCGCTCGGTCTTGGTGATCTCTCGTTCGGCGTCCTCGTCGACGTCGACTTCGACTTCGATCTCTGGGGCGACACGCTGGACGTCGGCGACGAGGTCGTTCACCGCCTCTGTCACCTCGGCCAACGACCGCGGGAAGTCGAGAACCGCCTCCAGCTCGACGATGTCCGTCGTCCCGCGCGCAGCCGCGCGAGTCAGCTCGTCGAGGTCATTGCGCAGGTTCCGAAGGGACGTCTGGGCGTCAAGCGCAGCCTCCACATCGACGCTGGGATCGCTCGCGTCAACGCCCCGCAGTACCTGGTCGAGCTGCGTGGACATGACGGCGATGGAGTTCTGGACCGCCAGAGACGCCTGTACGTCGACCTCAGGGGCGCCGTTCTCCGCCTGCCGGACGATCTGAGAGAGCTGCCGCTCCAGGTCCGGCAGAGCACCGGCAGCACTGACAACGAGGTCAACCTCGGCTTGGTTCGCAGCCACCTGTCACCCTCCCATCCATCCGGCCAGAGCCTTCTCGACAGCTGCCGAATCGTCGCCGCCGTCGGCATCCCACTCGTCTTCGTAGCCCCGCGGCGGGATCGACAGCTGGAAGTCGAACCTGAGGCGTCCCTTCTCGTCCGCATGGCGCGTGTACAGGGCATACGTGGCGGCGCACCACTCGTAGGCCGACCGCTGCCACGGATCCACGCCTGCCAGCGTCAGATGCCCCAGCGCCTCGGGCTGGACGGACATGGCCAGGAGGCTTTGGCCCTCCCACCAGCGGCGCCCGGTGACCGCCTCCAGCACCCTATGCACGCTGGAGACAACGTTGTCAGAACGTACGGTGCCGTCGAGAACCATGCGGCTCACAAGGGAGCGGTCGTCGTCGGTAAGGAAGCGGAGCACGTCCATCTCTGTCTGCACGGTGGTCCACTCGGCTGCGGGACGCCACGCGAGCATGAGGGTCCGGCCGCCGATCTCCACCGGCACCGGCCCTCGCGACAGAGGAGACGCGCTACGCATCAGCGGCGAGCTCCTTGGCGAGCTTCATGGCGTCGGTCAGGTCCTTGATCGCGGTGATGAGGTCCTGGGCGTTGATCTCGCCATCGAGGAACCGGCGCATGATCGTTGCCCACGTCTCGGGGCCGGCCGCGACGGAGAACCACTTCGTGCACGCCTCCAGGGTGACGAAGGTGTCCGCGTTCATGTGGCTGATCATGATCATTCGCTCGATCAGCTGCGGATCTGGCTGGTCGAAGTTGTACTCGGCCCCCGCGATGGTGACCTTGTAAGTGGGCGCCTCGATCGTCTTGTCGTCGTCCATAGCGCAAGCCTATCGCTGGGTGATGCTGTAACCGCGTGACCGCGCGACATCGGCAAGGGCCCTGTCGAGGAACGGCCGTGCACGAGTCCCAGGGTGGTGCACCACCTTGGCGTACACCGTGCGGCCGCCCACCTTGAACTTAAGAGCCTTCGCGCGCCGTGGCCGGATGATGTGTGGCCGGGTGCCGTCGTTCACCATCGGGGCGTACTCGACGTCCGAGCCGACTGTCCAGCGTTGCCTCAGACCGAACGTCGACCTGCGCTCAACCCGGATCGACGCTCGGAGACGGCCCGTGTCAACCGGCGCCAGGACCTTCGCCCGCGCCACGACTTGCCGGGCAGCGATCTCGCCCTCACTGCGGCTCGTCGCCCTGAACGTCCGGTTCAGCGCTGCTCGGTCCAGCCTGACTCTCGCCACCCGCGATCACCTCCATCAGCCCCAACTCAACCCACGCCGCGACCGGACCGTCGAGGGTGGCCTCGATCTCGTCGCCCTGGCGGAAGCCGTCGAATGACGTACGTACCCGCAACGTCGCCTTGCCTGCGGACTTCTTCCGTGTCGCCATCAGCAGCACGCCTCCATCACGATGTTCACGGTGGTCCGGCCGCCGATGCAGTTCGCGTCGGGGCCGATCGGTTCGTACAAGCCGACCGCAACCGGCCCGATGCGCAGCTGCTCAGGGTCGCCGAAGGCGCAGCAGATCGCGGCCTCCATCGCCTGCCAGTCGGCATCCAACTTGAGAGCCGCCTCGCTCCACTGCTCGGCAGTCACGATCTCGTTGGCGTCCGGCGTGGGGATGCACCGGTACACGCCCAGCTCGATCGTCAGGAGCCGCTCCGCCATGAAGCAGCCGGACGCGGCCATGCGGTCGGTGACGTCCCGAACTCCCTGGATGCCGGCGATCCGGACGTAGCCGAGCCCGGTGCAGCACTCGTCCGTTGATGTCGATGCCAGCGGGATGACCTGCTCGCCCGCCCGCAGCATCACCCTGTCTTCCGGCACCGGCCACGGGTGGGGCGCCTGCAACTGCGTCTCCAGGCAGCCGAGGAGGATCTGAGCCAAGTCCATCGCCTGCGTCACGAGAACCGCCCCCGGTACGTGTCCACCGACGCCACACGCGACCGCTGAGCACGCCGCGCCGGGTTCACCGACCGAATCCACAGGTCGACGTTCGTGAGGCCCGTCAGCCCGTTCTCCGCCGTTTCCACAGGGTCGACGAGCTGGATGTCGACACCGTTGCGGGACAGGTTCGCCATCTGCTGCGGCAGCGCACAGTCAGCACCCACGCAGGCCTTCGCGATCTCGCACGCGTACTCACCCGCAGCGATCTGTCCCGCGACAGGAAGGGCCCGGCCTGGCTGGTAGGTGATGACGAACGAGCCCTCCTCATCGGGGCCGACGTTCATGTCCTGGCAGGTCGGCCAGCACTCGCCATCGACGCGGACGAGCATCGGCCGGCCCCGCCACGAGTCCAGCCGGTACGCGTCCGGGTTCAGCTCCAGGCCGTCGACAGTGACCGAAGCGACCGAAGCGACCGACGTCGGGAACGGGACCTCGCAGCGTGCCGCGCAGGAGCAGCCTCCCGTGCAGCCACAGTTCCGCCACACCCCGGCATCGATGTACGGGATCATCCACGGGCCGCCTGCCCCGGAGACGCCGGGTGTTCCGACGGGCCACGTCACGTACCCGCCGCCGCCTTGGCACTTCGGGCCGCATGGCCGGTAGTTCACCGGGCACTGAGAGAACTGTCTGCCGGTGAGCGCGTCGAGGATCGAGGTGGCCAGCGTCGTAGCGCGCTGCTGGACTGCCGGGTCGTATGTGTCCCAGTCCGGGCAGCAGGTGGTATCGATGGGCCACTCGCACGGGCCCGGTACAGGTACAGCCATGGGTGTCCCTCAGGGGTGTGGTGGGGTCCTGGCCGGGAGCCGTCGGCCAGGACCCCGGCCCGGTTACGGAGCGGGCAGCGTGACCGCGCCACACGCCGGCGTCGGAAGCGGCGCCGAGCTGACCTCGTAGTGCATGGGCTGCGTCGCCCCGATCGGCGTGAGCAGCGGTTCGAGGGTGGCGGGGGTGACCGCGTCCCGACGGATGTCGTAAGGACCGACGCCCCAGTCACCGCCATACACGGCACGCGCCGTGAAGGTGATCGTGAGGGCATCGTTCTGGATCACCCACTCGCCCCACTGGGCATCCTTCACCCACGGGAACAGCCAGTAGCCGTACTTGGTGTTTCCCGACGGATCGCACGCCTGGCCGACGATCCCAGACCAGAACTCGATGGCGAAGTTCGCGGAGCCAGTCAGGTCGGCGTCCAGGCGGAAGCCCACCGTGTTCGGTGCTACCGCGTCGTCGAGGACGAGCGGATCCCCGGTGATGAGGTTGATCATCGTCGGGTCGAGGGTGCAGATGACCAGGCTCATGTCGACCCAGCGCAGCGCGACCGGAGACCGGTCCTCGATGCAGATGTCACCGTTCGCGTCGGGAACGGAGATCTCCTGCGGATCCTGGTAGTTCGGCGTGAACGTTCCGGACACGAAGGCGGACGCCACCAGCGACGATCCGGCCCCCTCCACCACCGACCCACACTCGTTCAGCTTGGTGATGCGCAGCATCTTGCCGCGCGACATCGAGGCGCACTCAACAGCCATTACTCGTCCTCCTCATCCTTCTTCGCGCGGCGCCTCGGCTTGGGGCGCAGGCTTTCGTTGTAGCGATCCGCCAGGTACGGCGGCACCAGGAACTCGTTGCCGGTCCCGTCCGTGCGGACGTCTGCCGGGCTGTCCGCCAGCGCCAGCAGCGCCTGCGCCGTGGCCTTCACCTCAGCTGCAGGCGGCACGACGACCGTCCAGTCCTTCACTCCGCCCATCACGGCACCGCCGGAGTAGCAGCCGTTGCGGGCGCCGCGATCGGGACCTGGACGGCGAACACCTCGGGGCACGCCCACGCTGCGGCATACACCCGCTCGGAGACCACGTCCCACTGGTTGAGGGTGCGGTCCATGACGCGCTGCGGGTCGGGCTGAGGGAGCTGGGCATCGGTCGACCGCCACACGGTCGTGTACGCCGTCATGAACGCCCACACGAACCCGGCCGCCGGAGCCGCGTCCTCGGGTCCGTTGATGCCGTATCCGGCGCCGAGCGAGACCGCAGAGCCCATGCGCGTGCGCAGGACGCCAGCCTCAGGGTTGAGGAACCCTGCGTACTCCAGGGCACCTTCCGCCTGCGTGTTGACGTGGATTGTGCCGACGTACCCGGTCATCTGGTAGAACGCGTTCTCCAGTGCGGAGATCGCGGCGCCAGCGCCAGGAGCAAGCGGGGTGACGACCGTGGTGCCGACGTTGTTCACGAGGTTCAGGACGTCCGGCTGAGCGGCAATGCCGTTCCACAGGACATCCTCGACACGGCGCTGCTCGGCAGCCGTCAGACGGCCCTGCGCCGCGGCCCTGATCTCCTCGGCGGTCCGGCCGACCGTGCCACACCGCAGCCTGGTCTCCAGCCAGAACGGATCCGTGCCGACGAGCTCGGTCCCCTCGTTCGGCGTCTTGACCGGCGACTCGACGCCGCATTCCTGGTTGTACAGCTCGGTGAACTCGCCGCAGTGGTCGGCGTAGAACTGGAGGCCGTTGCCCAGCATGCGGTCGGACATCGGGACGACCGACCCGGCGGTGAACAGGCCGTAGCGGACGCGCTGCGTGGGCGGCGGCGCGATGAGTTCTCGGTTGGGCTGAAGTACTGCCATCAGGTCCCTCCTTCCTTGGTCCTGGGTGGCGCCCCCGCCACAGGGACGACGAACGGGGGCGCCGGATCAGGGGAGGGCTACGGAGCAGCGCAGGTGATGGACGCGGCGCCGACCAGGCCGCCGAGGCAGCCGCCGACCGTGTACTGGCGGATGCCGGGGCACGGGTAGATCGGGGCGAAGCCCTCCTCGGCGAAGAGCGACGTGAACTCGTTCACCGCGAGGGAGGCAGCGTCGTAGACGTTGGTCAGGGTGACCACGTCCTGGCGGGCGACCGCGACCGATCCGGCAGGCCAGATCAGGAAGCTGACGTCGTCCGGGAGCGCCGTCATGTACGGGGCGGTGGCGTCTCCACCGGGGAACGTCGGAGCGAGCGCGCCACCGGTGATGAGGCCGTCCTGCCAGCCGCGCACGAACTGCGGCCGGATCCCGGTCGACGTGAACAGCTGCGCGATCTGCGCGTCGGACACCTGCAGAAGCGGCATGTTCTCCCGGGTGCGGCGGGAGAGGTCAGCCCGGATCTGCTCCAGCACCCACAGCGGGAGGGCAACCTCGACGGTCGCGTTCGCGGGCAGGTTCCACCGGTAGATCAGGTCCATGCGCGCGCCACGAACAGCCGACAGAAGCGCCGTGGTGAAGGAGTCCGGTGCCGTGACGCCTCCGAGCCACGTGGTCGTGGCGCCGGCAGTGGCGATCAGGTCGGCCAGGATGATGCGGTTCATCTCCTGCGAGTGCGCCTCGCGCAGACCGTCCTCCCACGCTTCGACGACCTCCGGGTAACCCGCAGCCTGAAGGAAGCTGACGCGGATGCAGAGCGCCATCACGTCGAGTCGCCGGTTGGTGAAGTCCGGGCAGGGGAGCTCCGAGCAGGTCTTCGGGGTGTCCGCGATGACCTGGGCTTCGGTGAGGAAGTTGCTGCCTCCGCCGGCCGCTACGGCGTTGGCGTAGATCTCGGGGAAGTTGGGGTCCTGCGTGTAGTTGATGCCGCCTCGGGTGACGGTGACGGTCGGGAGGTCGAGGAGGCCGACGCCTTCGCCCCAGTTGCGGCAGAGGTCGTAGTCGTTCTGGGACGGAGCACACCAGCCTGCGGCGGCGGTCAGGGATCCGGTCTGCTCGACGGACCGCTGGTAGGCCGTGGCCAGATTGCCGCCGTCGAGGCGACGCTCGTTGCGGGCCGCCTTGAGGGTACGCCGGGTCTCTCGCTCGTCGCTCGTGTCGATGACGAACTCGCGGTCGCGCTTGTACTGGGCGATGACCTGGGACTGCCCGGGTGCACCCTTCATACCGAACGACTGGGCGTTCTTGATCAGGGCGATACCGACGTTGTTGTCGCCGGTGAAGGTGTCGCCCGCCTTCATGCCCAGGAGGCCGGCAGCGGTGGCGGACAGCTCAGCTCGGACGAGGTCTCGGGTGACCTTCGGAGTGTGGGGTGTGGGGTGCGGCTGGGCGGCCATCTGGGAGACGGACGGGACCGGTGCCGGGGTAGCAGGCTCGGGGGTGACATCGTTGTCAGGCGTCACGGGGGCGCTCGTCTCGGGGATGACCTGGGTGGGGATGGTGAGTTCGGGCGCGTTGGAGAACGCGTCACGCGCGGCCTGCGTGGCTTCGGCGCGGGTCTTCCGCTCGGCGACAGCGGCAGAGAGCTCCTGGAGCTGGCTGGCGAGGCCGGACAGTTCGGTCGGGTCGGCGTCGGCCTTGGCGGACAGCTCGGCTCCGGCGGTGCGGACTCGCCCGTACTCGGCGAGCAGCTGCTCGTCGGTGGCCTCGGCGATGTTGAAGACGACCGGCTCGTTCGGCTCGGGGGTCTCCGGGGTCTGCTCTGCCATGGCGGGTCTCCTTCCGATCGGCAGAACGACAACGTCTCGTCTGCATCGACCGGCCCACCGCCAGCATCGAAGCTGTGGCCAGGGTACCGCTTACCGGGCGACTCGTAAGGGTCGCCCGGCTGTCGGCGTGTTACTTCGGTCGGGGGACGGCCTTGTACGTGCCGCCCTGAGGGGACTTGGCGAGGAGCTGGCGGACAGCCGCCAGCCCGCCGTCTTCGTGGGTGACGGTCTGGGTTCCGCCGCCTCGGAGGGTCACCTGGTAGTCGAGGAGTGTCCTCTTACCGCCGCATCCGCAGCCCATGTCAGTCCTCCGTGTTCGCGAGGGCCCAGCGCAGACGCGCGCGGGCGATGTCCGATTCCTCCGCCTTTCGGGGCGCCCCGAAGCTTCCGGCTTGGGGCGTAATCCCGAAGCTGCCGATGAGGGCCCGCTGCGTGCCCGCCGCGAAGTGCACCCGACGCACTGGGAAGCCGGGCGTGTTCACCGAGCACACGCCGATCAGCTCCAGCGCCCCGCCCACACGCCGCCAGTCGCCCGACACCGGCGATGACCGGAAGACGTCCAGCGCCTCCTCGCTCGCGCCCGGGAGGAGCCAGCCGGCCACCCAGATGCCGTGTTCGTCCTCGCCAGCGACGACGCGGGCGACGGCCGCACTGGGGTCGTCGTAGTGCTCCTGGGCGGCCCGGAAGGCGAGTTGGGCATCCGCGTGCCGGGGGCCCGCGACGAGCGTCCCCACGGGCAGCGTGGCGCCGTCTGCAGTGCGCTGCTCGGCGACGTGGAAGTACGTGTAGCCGGTCGGGCTGGACGGCGGGGTGACGCAGCCGGGCAGGCCGACGTGGCAGGTGTCCCATCCGGCGATGTGCCCGAAGACCCGGCCGGTGTCCGTGACGGTGAGCGGGGTCAGGCGGTCGACGTCGGGGCGATGGAACCAGTCCGCCGGAGGCAGCTGCTCCTCGGCTCCGGCCCTGAGAGAGAAAGGCTCCCAATCGAGGTCGCGGCGGCGCCCGTCCTCGTACAGAGGGCTGTAGTCCTCGCTCGGCTCCGGGATGCCTACCTGCTCGGCGGGGAGCGGGTCGAGGGTGAGGGACACGTCCGCGAACGCCGGGATCGAGACGAGCGTGGCGCCTGCCACGCGCCACCGGGTGATGACGAGCTGCTCGTTCTCGCCCATCACATACTCGATGTCGTCGAGGTCGACCGACGGTCCGACCACGCCCGCCTCCAGGAGCTCGATGACGTCCGTGCCGTAGGCGGCATCGAGCATGGAGCCGGTCGCCGTGACCATGCCATCAGCGATGCGGAGGGTCTCGATGCGGCCGACAACCTGCGAACCGCCGTGGCCATCTTCGCTCTTCTGCTGGAACATCAGCGGCAGCGGCAGGTCGCGGGACGAGCCGCCTGCGGGGTCAATGATGCGGCCGTCACCGGTCGGCACACCCAACCGGGCCAGCACCGCACTCCAGGTTCTGGTCATCCGAACAGCTCCGTTCCGACCGCGTCTCGGACGGCGGCCCTATTAGGCGGAGACATCTTCTGGTAGTCGGGGTAGACGTCCCAGATCAGGTCGTCGAGACCGTCACGGCCCATCTGGCTGATCGTCCAGTCCCCGTTCAGGTCCTGAATCGCCTGCGCCACTTCCTCTGTGGTCACGGGTCCTGCCTTTCTGTCCAGTCGATCTCCTCGCCCAGCACCACTGGGAAGAGGCTGCACCTGCAGTTGATGACCTCGTTTGCCGGGCCCGTCGGATCACCAGGGAACAAGAGCTGCGCGCCCCCTACCCGGAACGGAGCGCTGAGCAGGGTGCGCTGCTTGTCGGCCTCCCGATGCGTATCCCGAGTCCGGGGATCCGCCGTCGCAATCCACTGCTTGAACGGCGCCGGATCCCCCCGCTGCTCGGCCTCCAACTGCGCGCTGCGGTAGACGCCGGCGTTCACCGCGGCCAGCGTCTCCGTCCGCGCGACTGTCACCGCCCGGTTCGGCCACCGCTCCGACCCCGTCGCCGTCAGCACGGTCGACACCCGCTTGGCAATGTCCGGGATCGACTCCTGCTCGCGGATCCCACGCTCAAGCTCCGCGACGATCAGGCCGTACACCTCGTCGGGCAGGCGGACGAGCCGGTTGCCGGCGGCATCGAGGTACGTCGACACCCAGGAGTCGTCTTGCGGTACGCCCTGGCGCCGTACCCGACGTGCCGCGCGCTGCAGGATGCCGTCCACGACCGGCATGACCTCGACATCCACCTGCTCCGTCCAGAACCCCTGATGGTCGGACACCCGGGCGGGATCGACCGTGTCGCCTTGCACGACAGCTGGCCTGACACGGTCCATCCAGCGCGTGAGGGACCGGAACCATGTCCGGGCAACCCGCTGCTCGCCCTCGCGGATAAACGCCTCCGCTCTGAGACGCTGGGGCAGCCCGTCATCGGGTGGCAACGTTGTCATCGGAGATAGTGCCGAATCGTGCGCAGCAGCGACACCTGACTGTGAGCCGTCTTATGCGTCAGCAGGTTCGTGACGTGCTCGCGGATCCCGAACTCCAGCTTCTCCGGGTCGAGGCCGCGGGACTGGGCAAGGTGTCCGGCAAAGGTGAAGCTGCCCTCCAGCAGTCTCTCTACGACGCCGTCGCCGTAACCGTCGAACGGGATCCGGAGGTACAGCTCGTGCTTGGGGGTGCTGGTGAACTGGCCTCGGTTCTCGCGCGTGAGCAGGCGTCCGCCCGCACGCGACAGGGCATCGAAGACCAGCAGCTCGGCCGCCGCCGTCAGACCGTCCGGCACGGCCTCGGGCTCCGGCTCGCTGTCCTGCGTAGCCGGAAGGGCCCGCGGCTCCGAAGGATCGGGCTCGGGTGCCTCCTCGACAGCCGACGCCTGCGCCGCCGCCAACTCCGGCATTCCCAGCGTCTCCGCCACACCCGGCTCCGACAGGATCGCAGGCGACGACGTCACCCACTTCTCCAACAGGCGCCGCTCCCGCTCCGCCTCGTCCGGCATGGCGTCCACCGGGATCCCGTTCTCCGTCAGCATGTACTCGTCGCTGATCAGGACCTTGTCGTAGAGGGATTCCAGCGTCTCCCGGTCGTCCGGGCGGGCCACGATGTTCGTGGTGTCCCATCCGATCTCGTACCTGGCGGCCTGGTCGGCAGTCATCCCCATCGTGACGAGCGCGGGTCGGAACCACTGCTCCGTCAGGGCGTCGCCGAGTTCGCGTAGGAGCGGCTCGATGAAGATCTTGTAGGTGGACTCCTCCACCTGCCACGCAGACCAGTGGTTCGACTCGTCCTGAGACCCGGCTGCCACGGACTTCGGCATGTCGAGAGTCGCCGCGAGCCGGTCAAGAGCCTTGTCGCGAAGGTCATCCAAGCCCTGCACGAACTCGGTGGTCGGCGACACGAACGCGACCGCGCCGCCCGCCGCAATCATCTCGGAAGGCGCATTCAGGCCAAGCGGGACGATAGCCGCCGGTGTCCCGGGCTGCTGTACAGATGCCTCAGCCGCAGCAAGTACCTCGTCCATCAGGGCGAGCGCTGACGTCTCATGGTCGCCGCGGGGGAAGTCGAGTTCGTCTGCGAGCAGCATGATCGGCGCGAGCGCGATCCGTGAGTTCAGCTGGGCGGCGATGGTCTGGGAGCAGCGCTCAATCTCGTGGCAGATCGGGAGCGCCGGCCGGACTGCGCTGTCGGCCTGGATGAAGTCCGCAGGGTGCGGCGACCAGACCCGGAAGAGCCGGGACTTGGCGTCGAGGGGGATGTCGGTGCCGAGCTTGGGGTCCCGGTACTGCCAGGCCGCGGTCGCCCCGGTGCCCTTGGTGGTGACCTGCGACGGCGGAAGGACGATCCACTCGTCCGGCTGCCCAGTGTTGCGGGGCCGGACGATGACCCACGCCTCACCCGGTACCTGCCAGCACAGTGCGAGCACCTTGAGGAGCGTGGCGCGCTTTGCTGCTCCACCGAGAACCTGCGCCGCGGCCTTTACGGCGGTCGGGTTCTCCGACGGGCCGGTGGGCTTCCCTGTTGCCGGGTCCAGCTCGGTAGCGTGCAGGTCGGCCTGGCTGACGGCGTTCGCGATCCATACGAGCGGGGACCGGAGTTCACCGATGACGTCGTAGTAGTACCAGCCCTGTTTCTGCCAGTCGTTGTTGGCGGAGTGCTTGCGTGCACGGTCGGCGATCTTCACGCCGGGGCCGGCCATCGGCATGGCTGCTGCGGTGATGCTGCGGGGCGTGACGGAAGAGTCGTGCTGCTCGGGAAGCAGCGGGCCCTTCGGGGTACGCCTGCGGAAGATCGCCATGGTTACTCGCCTTCCCGGGAGGCCAGCCAGCCCGTCACGTAGCTGAACGCCAGCGCCACGACGGGGACAGCGGCCCACGGCCACCAGCCCGCATAGCCGCCGCCGACGGCCGTCAGGGTGCCGGTGTAGATGGACACGCACCAATCGCACGTCACCAGGTACGCCAGCATGTGCCCGTCGGGCAGGGCGCGCAGGACAGCGTTCCGGGGCGCGTCGAAGATGCGGTCCTGGGTGATCAGCCGCGTCACGCGGGCTGTCGCCAAGGCCGCGACCACGATCAGCAGAAGCGGATTCATATCCATTTGAGTCCCATCATGCCGCCTGACGGCGTGCTTTGAGTGCCGGATGCTGTGCGGCGGCGCGTCCACGACGCTGGGCGGCCTTGTGCGGATTGACCAGCTCAGTACGCGTACCGCGGTCGCGCTTCATCTGGTAGGTGATCGCGTGGACCTCGGCGTCAACGCGGTCGGGGGAGTTGGGGGACTCCTCGGGAATCCAGGTGGTGAGCTGGTCTTCGAGCTCGGGCAGGCTGCCGACGTGGTGAACGCGGCCCTGCTCGTACAGCATGGCGACGGGCTGGGCGCGGAGCTTCTTGCCCTTGGAGGCGTTGACGCGACGGATCGGCGGCGGAGTCGTCTCCCCGGGGTGGAGGTCCCGCCAGACGCGGCGCAGGACTTCCTCCAGCCAGTCCTTCGGGCCGTTGTCCTCGACGACGATGTACGACGCTCCGTGTTCCTCCAGCAGCGCGTAGGCGGCCCGTGCTGCCTGATCAGGGGTGCGCTTGGCAGAGGCGTCGGCAAGGACGTAGTGGTGCTGGTCGACGCCCCACCCAGTCACGACCAGGCCGGTCTCGTCACCCGCGCCCGTACCGGCGGGGTCCATGCCGACAGCCATCGAGATCAGGTCGGGTACGTCGGCCGACGTGACCCGGGCCCGGTCGATAAGCGCACGCGCGACAAGGGCGCCGGGGAGGTCCTCTAGGACTTCGGCGTCAAGTTCCTGCCGACCGAGCGTCGTTCCCTCGTACTTGGCGATGACGGCCCGGCGGAACGTGTCCGCCAGGTTGTCGAGGTTGTCGTAGGTCGAGCCGCGCACAACGGCGGTCCGCTCGTCCTTCAACAGCCCCTTGATCAGCGGAAGGGGCCGCGGGGTGGTCGTGATGCAGATGCGGGGGTGTTGGCCGAGACGCATGCCCATCTGCGCCATGTCCCACGCGTACTGGAGGTACCGCCAGGCTGCAAGTTCGTCGAACCAGCCGTAGTGGTGCTGGGGGCCGCGGAGTCGGTCGGGTTCGTCGGCGGAGTAGCAGACCTGGATGGCGCCGTTCGGGTAGACGAGGCGTCGCTTGGACGGCTGGTAGTCGGGGCGGAACGTGGCGGGGGCGGAGGCGAGGATGCCGGACTCGCCCTCGACGAGGATGTCGCGGGTGTCTGCTGCGGTCGGGCCGATGAGCGCTCCGCGTTCGAGGTGTCGGGCTTGCTCGATGACCCATTCGGCGCCGGTGCGGGTTTTGCCCCAGCCGCGGCCTGCGAGGGCGAGCCACACGTCCCAGTCGTCACCCTCGGGCGGTCGCTGCGCGGCGCGGGAGTGCCGGCCCGGCCGCCCAGGGTGGGGCTGCCCGTTGCAGCCGGGGATGTCGCAGAGCCACGGGACCTTCCCGGCTTCCCGGTCGAGGACCATCTTCTCTAGCCCCTCGGCGAGCTCCTCCAGCTCGGCGGGGGTGAGGGCAGCCAGTTCGGCGGGCGTGAGGATCATGTCTGTCCGGCGTTCTCAATGCGCTGGAGGTACTCCTCGACGCGGCTGCGGGCAGCAGTGGTCTTCGGGTCGTCCTTGAGTCGGAACGCGTGCTCCTCAAGGCGGACCATGGCGGCAAGGGCCTGGGACCAGCGCACGGTGGGGTCCTCGCGGCCGCGGATGAACCCGTCGAGCTGGTCGGTCAGGTGCCCGCGGAGCTTGTCGGCCAACGCAAGGTTGTCGTCCCGCGCGGACGCCATCTGGGAGGCGAGTCCGTCGGTTGCCGCGGACGCGAGGTGCTGGTCGTAGGCGGTGGCGCGGGCGCCCCAGTCGTGCCGCTTGGACAGTTCGTAGGCGGAGTCCTTGGTGATGCCGGCGGCTTCGGCTGCGGCAAGGACGGTACGCCGGGGGCCTTGGTTGAGGTATTCGCGGAACGCGTCGTAGGCCTTGCCGCGTTCGGTGGTGCGGCGCACCCACGGGTACGGCTCGTCGGTCACGGTGTCTCCTTCCTGCATCCGAAGTAGGTGACGCCCTGGTAGTCGAAGGTGGTGCCGAGGTAGCCGACGGGGCATGCTTCGGCGGGGTTGCCCTTGTCGCCTTGGGGTCCGGCTGGTCCGGGTGGTCCTGAGGGTCCGGGGGGTCCGCTAGGGCCCGTCGGTCCGGTCGGTCCTGTTGGTCCGGGTGAACCGTCCTTGCCGTCGACCCCGTTGACGCCGTCCACGCCGTCTGTTCCGTTACGGCCAGGCGCGCCAGGCGAGCCTGAAGGTCCGGGGCTTCCCGGCGTACCGTCGACACCGTCCTCACCGTCGACGCCGTCCTCACCGGACGGTCCCGGCGGCCCAGACGGTCCCGGCGCGCCGTCGCGGCCGTCAGAGCCGTCCTCACCACGCGGACCGGCTACCGGCGTACCGCCCATCGACCGCACCTGATCAGCCAACGCGGCGGCATACGCCCGATCCTGCTCCCGGGCCTCAACCAGGCCCCGTACTCCGGCAATCGCGTAGGCGACAGCCAGCGCCAGCGCCACGACCACAGCCCACCATCGGAACGCCTTCATGCCCGAACCCCCAGCGCATACGCGACCAGAAGAACGAGCAGCGGAAGGACGAACGCGGAGGCTATGAGCCGCTTCCGGTCCTTGTCCTTCTCCTCCAGGGCAGCTAGGCGCCGTTCGTGCGCCTCCCGGTGCAAGTCGTACACCTCCCTGGTGACGGCCTTCTGCTGGTCCTCCACGAGCTTCCGGACGTCTTGCTGAATGTCGCGGACGATCTCTCCGATGGTGGGCTCTTCGAGCACGGTGCGGTGCCTACAGCGGCCAGGACAGCAGCATCACCCGGGCGAACGTGAGGGTGACGCTTTGGCTGGCCCGGTTGGTGAGCTGCACTGAGACTCGGTTCCCGGCGGCGGGCTTGCCGACGACGGGGAGGGTCACGGTGACGACGTCGGTGCCGTCGCCGCGGCCGGGGACTTCGTGGGCGTCGCCGACGACCGGGCTGCCGGTGGCCGGGGTTTCCAGGACGCGGACTTCGACGTACTCGTCGGCGGCGAGGCCGTGGAGGGAGAGGCTGACACGGCCGGTGTAGGCGGAGTCTTGGAGGAACGTGTAGCCGCCGGCGCCGTGGTCGTCGGGTTCGTCGGCGTATTCGCCGGTGAAGCTGATGTTGTAGGGGCTGGCGGGGATGAGGGTGACGTCTTCGGGGCGGACGAGGTGGGTGACGTTGGGTGCGGTCATGGAG
>Ga0247829_10000040_pt1 | contig 31195 bp, 28 predicted proteins | sample 12C_Control_Day4_FD_207765 | JGI IMG/M metagenome (GOLD analysis project Ga0247829, IMG submission 207765) | Soil microbial communities from agricultural site in Penn Yan, New York, United States - 12C_Control_Day4 | ecosystem: Environmental > Terrestrial > Soil > Agricultural land | place... | reverse complement strand
GCCCCTGGCAGATCTCGCACGCCGACTATCAGACCCTGCTCGCGGAGAGCGAGTACGCGGCGTGGGTCGCGGCGTTCGGGTTTCGCGTCAACCACTTCACCGTCGACGTGGGGCGGCTCTCGACGTTCCCCGATCTGGCGGCGCTCAACGCATATCTCGTCGAGCACGGCTTCACGCTCAACGAGTCCGGCGGCGCGATCAAGGGCGGGCCGGCGGAGCGACTCGAGCAGTCCGCGACGCGCGCCGACTCGATCGAGGTCGCGTTCGCGGATGCGCAGGTGAAGATTCCGTCTTGCTACTACGAGTTCGCAAGGCGCTACGCGCTGCCCAGCGGCGAGCTGTTCCAGGGGTTCGTGCCGGCCTCCGCGGACAAGATCTTCGAGTCGACCGACGCGCGCGGTCGCTGAACAAAACTAGGCAAATCCTTAGGCGGAATCGCTTGAGCCGACCGAGGCTGGTGGGTACCTTCCGCGCGGCGTGAAGGTCCACCTCATCGGCATCGGGGGCACCGGTATGGGTGCGGTCGCCGGTCTCCTCGTGGCGGCCGGTCACGAGGTGCGTGGCTCTGACGCCGCGGTGTATCCGCCGATGAGCGAGCAGCTCGCGGCGCTCGGCGTGCCCGTGATGATGCCGTACGCCGCCGAGAACCTCGCGTGGGGGCCGGAGCTCGTCGTCGTCGGCAACGTTCATGGCAAGGACCACGTCGAGGTCGTCGCGGCGCAGGAGCGGGGGATCGAGCTGACCTCGTTTCCGGCGGTGCTCGGCGAGCGCCTCCTCGCGAACAAGCACTCGATCGTCGTCTGCGGCACGCACGGCAAGACCACGACGACGTCGCTGATCGAGCACATCCTCCGCGAGGCGGGTCGCGATCCGTCGCTGTTCGTCGGCGGCGTGCCGGTCGCGCTCGGCCACGGCTACCGGCTCGGGCAGGGCGAGGACTTCGTCATCGAGGGCGACGAGTACGACACCGCGTTCTTCGACAAGGGGCCGAAGTTCGCCCATTACCGCGCGCGCACGGCGATCCTCACGTCGGTCGAGCTCGACCACGTCGACATCTTCCCGTCGTTCGACGCCGTGCGCGACGTGTTCAAGAAGCTCGCGACCGGGCTGCCGCCGGATGGCCTGCTCGTCGTGTGCGCGGACTCGCCGGATGCGATGGCGATCGCGAAGCTCGCGGCGTGCAAGGTCGAGCCGTACACGGTGCTCGGTGGCGACGGCGCGCCGACCTCCGAGCTCCCCGGCGACGATGTCGGGCCGCCGCCCGGCGTCACGTGGTGGGCGGCGAACCTCGAGATCGAGAAGAGCGGACGCGTCGCGTTCGACGTGTACAAGGCCAACGGCAACGGCGCGGAGAAGGTCGAGCGGTTCGGGACGCTGCTGGTCGGCCGGCACAACGTGTCGAACTGCCTCGCGGCGATCGCGGTGGCGGTCGCGCGTGGCGTGCCGATCAAGGACATCCAGCGCGGGGTATCGAGCTTCGCGGGCGTGCGGCGGCGGCAGGAGCTGCGCGGCATCGCCGGCGGCGTCACCGTGCTCGACGACTACGCCCACCATCCGACGGCGGTGCGCGAGACCCTCAAGGCGCTGCGCAAGCGGTTCCCGAGACGCCGGTTGATCGCGGTCTACGAGCCGCGGTCGGCGACCAGCCGGCGCAAGACGTTCCAGCACGAGTTCGCCGATGCGTTCGCGTACGCCGACGAGGCGATCGTCGGGAAGATGTTCGACGTCTCGAAGATCCCCGCCGACGAGCGCTTCGATCCCGAGCGCCTCGCGCTGGATCTGCACCAGCGCGGCACCAAGGCCTCGTACATGCCGGAGGTCGGCGCGATCGTGAAGACGCTCGCCGAGAGCGCGGGCCCGGGCGACGTGGTGTGCGTGCTGTCGTCGGGCAGCTTCGAGGGGCTCCACGATCGCTTGCTCGACGAGATCGGCGATGCGATGCGGCCCGCGCGCGTCGACGACCTCGAGGCGATCGGCGCGCTGCTCGAGTCCGTGGGGCTCATCGAGCCCGTGGGCGAGGAGCAGATCACGAGCTTCTTCACGCTCAAGAACGAGCGCGGGCTCGTCGGCACGGTCGCGCTCGAGGTCTACGGCGATGACTCGATCCTTCACTCGCTCGCGGTCGACAAGGACGCGCGCAACAGCGGCTACGGCTGGATGCTGGCCGACATGGCGGTGAGCCAGGCGCGGTGGCGCGGTGTGCGGCGGATCTATCTGCTCACCGAGACCGCGTCCGACTTCTTCGCGGCGAAGTTCGGGTTCCGCGTCGTCGATCGCTCGACGATGTCGAAGGCGGTCTCGCAGAGCGAGACGTTCCAGCGCATCGGCAACCCCGAGCGCGGCAAGACGGCGCAGCTGGTCGCGATGCGCCTCGACCTGTGAGCGCGGACCGCGTTCAGCTCCTCGAAGTGGCGCAGGCCGCCGCGCGTGCGGCCTCGGACCTGCTCGTCAACGCGCGGCCGCATGCGATCCGCGGCAAGGGCAACCCCCGTGACCTCGTCACGGAGTGGGACGTGCGCTCCGAGGAGCTGATCCGCAAGCTCCTCGAGGAGCGCACCCCCGGCGTGCCGGTCCTCGGCGAGGAGGGTGGGCAAGGGGAGGGCAGTGCGTCCGGGCTGCGCTGGATCGTCGATCCGATCGACGGCACGGTGAACTTCGCGCATGGACTCCCGATCTGGAGCGTCTCGATCGCGGTCGAGGATGCGGGCACCGTCCTCGCGGGGGTGGTGTCGGCGCCGGCGCTCGGGTGGTGGTTCGAGGGAACGCGGGGTGGTGGCGCGCGCGACGGTACCGGCGCTCCCTTGCGGGTGAGCACGACCGCCGCCGTCGAGCAGGCGCTGCTGGTGACCGGGTTTCCGTACGATCGCGCGACCAACCCCGAGAACAACTTCGCCGAGTGGGAGCACTTCCAGCGCGTTGCCGGAGCTTGCCGCCGGCTCGGCTCCGCGGCGCTCGACTGCTGCATGGTCGCGTGCGGTTGGTTCGATGGCTACTGGGAGCGGCACCTCAAGGCCTGGGACATCGCGGCCGGGACGCTGTTCGTCACCGAGGCCGGCGGGACCGTGACGGACACACGGGGGGGCCCGTTCGACGTACATGCGGGAGAGGTGATCGCGTCGAACGGTGCTATTCATGATGGGCTCGTCGCCGAGCTGGGTCGCGTCCGGTCGGCGAGCGGATGGAGCCCCCGATGATGCGCACCTCGTCCGTTGGCCTCGCCATCGCGCTCGCGAGCTCGCTCGCCGCCGCACAGCCCAAGCCGCCCAAGGACGGCGCGAAGAAGCCGGTGACCGTCACGCCGGTCGATCCGTACGCCGACCCGAAACCAGCGCCCAGCGCTCCGCTCGATCCGTACGGCGAGCCTGCGCCGGCACCCGTGAAGCCCGCGCCCGCGCCGACGAAGCCCGTGCCCGCGCCGACGAAGCCCGTGCCCGCGCCGGCGAAGACCATGTCCACCACGAGGCCCGCGGCGCCCGACGATCCGTACGCGGCGCCTGCACCGACACCCGCGCCGACGGTCGTCCCCGCGGCCAGCCCCACGGTGATCCCCGCGGCCGCGACCAGGCACCCCGCGTCCAAGGCTCCCGCACCTGCCGAGCCGTTGGCGTCCGTCGCGCCGACGCCGCCGGCGATCACGCCGCGCGTCGCGATCTCGGATCTCGCGTCGGTACAGGGCCTGCTCGCGGTGCAGCGCCTCGACGGGTGGCTGCTGTTCGATCGCGACGGCGACAACCCGCTCGCGGCACGCGTCGTGAAGCCCGAGGGCAACCCCTCTCGCCCGTGGTTCTATCTCGTCCCCGCGAAGGGCGAGCCGATCGCGCTCGCGCATGCAGCGGAGCTGCGCAGCTTCGATCACCTCGCCGGCAGGAAGCTCGCGTACGCCGGATACAAGGACCTCGACAAGCAGCTCAAGACGCTGCTCAAGGGCGTGCGCACCGTCGCGCTCGAGTACTCCGCGAAGGCGAGCGTGCCGAACGTGTCGCGCGTCGACGCGGGCATGCTCGAGCGGATCCGCGCCACCGGCGTGAAGGTGAAGTCGTCCGACGCGCTGCTCCAGGTCACCAAGGCGGTGTGGGGCGAGGCCGGCCGCACCTCGCACTTCGTCGCCGTCCACCATCTCACCGAGCTGCGCAAGGACGCGCTCTCGTTCATCGCGAAGGCGATCGAGGCGGGCCAGCCGATCACCGAATACGACGTGCAGCAGCGCCTCGTGCGTGGGCTCAAGATCCGCGGCCTGGCCAGCGTCGCGCCCGTCGTCGCCGCCGGCGCGAACACCGGCGATCCGTACTACGTCCCCAACGCGACCAAGGCCGCGCCGATCCACCGCGGCGACCTCATCGTGCTCTCGCTGGCCGCGAAGGAAGACAAGCCGGACGGCGTGTGGGCCGCACAGACCTGGTGCGCGATCGTTGGTGCGTCGGTCCCCGCGCCGATCGCCAACGCGTTCGCGGCGGCCGTGCAGGCGCGCGACCGCGCGGTCGCGCTGATCGCCGAGCGCGCGCAGAAGCGCCGCCCGGTCACCGGGGCCGAGGTCGACGCCGCGGCGCGCGCGGTGCTGCAGAAGGCCGGCTTCGGCGACAAGGCGCTGCACCGCACCGGTCATTCGATCGACAGCGACCTCCACGGCAGCGGCACCGATCTCGACAGCGTCGAGATCAAGGACACGCGGATCGTCGTGACCGGCACCGGCGTCACCGTCGGTCCCGGCGTCTATCTCGGGGGGCAGTTCGGCGTGCGCACCGAGGTCTCGGTCTACCTCGCGGGCTCGGGCCCCGAGGTCACGACGCCGAAGCAGGACGCCATCCAGCCGCTGCTCGCGCGCTGAAGCCGGTGCGTCCCGAGGTCGTCTCCGCGCTGATCCTCGCCGGCGGGCGCGCGACGCGCATGGGCGGCGTGGACAAGCGCTCGCTCGTCATCGACGGGCGCACGGTGTTCGAGCGGCAGCGCGAGGTGCTCGGCCCGCGCGTCACCGAGATCATCGTGTCGCTCGCCGCCGGCAGCACGGGCGGCGCGGGCGAGCGCGTGGTCTACGACCTCGTCGAGGGCGCGGGGCCGCTCGCGGGCATCGCGGCGGGGCTCGCCGCGGCGCGTACGCCGTGGCTGCTCGTGGTCGCCGGGGACATGCCGTACATCACGGGCGAGCTCGTCGACGCCATGCTGGCCGCGAGGGCCGACGAGCTCGACGCGGTCGGCGTCCGCGCGGGCGGCCTGCCCGAGCCGCTGGTGTGCCTGCTGCGGGTCGCGCCCGCGCGGGCGGCCGTCGAGCGCTTGCTCGCGGCGGGGCGCTACAAGGCGTCGGGGCTGTTGACCGAGGACGACCTGCGCGTCGCCTGGCTCGAGGCGGAGGCGCGGGTCGTCCGGAATCTCAATACACCGAGCGACCTCTCACGTTCCTAAGCGCTGACCGCGGGAGCGCGCGTCGTGTGATGTGCGCTACCAGACTTTCGGCCGGGCCCCTCGGGGTTCGGGGTTTCCTCGGCGAGGACGATCCGGTATCTAGTGGGCCGTCGTCATGCGCATCGGTGAGCTGTTGGTCGATCCGCCCGTGCTGCTGGCCCCGATGGCCGCGGTCACCGATCTGCCGTTCCGCACGGTGTGCGAGGAGTTCGGCGTCGGGTTCACGATCACCGAGTTTCTCTCGGCGCATGCGCTGTCCGTCGGCGATCCCAAGACCACGGGCAAGCTCACCGCCTCGCTGAACGGCCGCAAGTTCGGCGTCCAGATCTTCGGCCGCGAGCCCGAGATGATGGACAAGGCCGCGAAGATGGCGGTCTCGATCGGCGCGTCGCTCGTCGACATCAACATGGGCTGCCCGGCGAAGCGCGTGGTCGCCGGCGAGTGCGGATCGGCGCTGATGCGCGAGCCGCTGATCGCGCAGGAGCTCGTGCGCGCGGTGGTGAACGCGGTGCCCGCGAACATCCCGGTCACCGTGAAGCACCGCGCGGGCTGGGATCAGGCGCACCGCAACGCGCCCGAGTTCGCGTGCGCGATGGTCGAGGCGGGTGCGCAGATGATCACCGTGCACGGTCGCACGCGCACGCAGGGGTTCTCGGGCAAGAGCGATCCGGACATCATCAAGCTCGTGCGCGAGGCGCTGCCCACGCACATCCCGCTCGTCGGGAACGGCGATATCGTGGACGTCGCCGGCTATCTGCGTCTGCGCGAGCACACCGGCTGCGACGCCGTGATGATCGGCCGCGGCGCGATGGGCAACCCGTGGCTGTTCTCGCGCCTGCGCGAGGTCACCGCGGGCCGGCCGGATCCGGGGCCGCCCGGGCTCGAGGAGCGCCTCGCGGTGTTCCGCCGCCACGTCGATCTGATCGAGCAGCTCAAGAAGGGGCCGCGCACGCTGCACGAGGTGCGTAAGGCGTGCGCGTGGTACGCGCGCGGCCTGTATGGCTGCAACGCGCTGCGCCTGCGCGTGTGGGAGGCGCCCGATCTGGCGGCCTCCCGCGCGCTCGTCGAGGACTATTTCGCGCAGCTCATCGAGCGGCAGCGACGGTTGGGGTTGTCGCCGGAGATGGCTCCGGGACGGGACGAGATCGACGGCGGGTTCGGGGATGGGGAAGGTGGAGGCGGGGCTGTCGAGGCGGCCTGATGCTCCACCCGAGCCTCAAGGCGAAGGACTTTCTCGTCGCCGATAGCGCCGCCATGCAGGCGGTGGTCTCGCTCGTCGAGCAGCACGCGCAGGACGACGCGCCCGTCCTGATCGTCGGCGAGCACGGCACGGGGCGCGAGCTCGTCGCCCGTGTGCTGCACCAGCACAGCGCGCGCGCCGGCGGCCGGTTCGTCGCGGTACGCCCGAGCTTTGAAGACGCGCCCGGCCGGGTCGCGACGGACGACGACTGCGAGCGCGCGTGCCGTGCCATGCGCGCGGCCGACGGTGGCACGTTGCTCGTCAAGGACATCAGCGACCTGTCCGCGGCCTCGCAGCGCACGCTCGAGCGCGGGATGCGCGGCCACAACCACGACGTCCGCCTCGTCGCCACCGGCGACCTCGATCTCGAGCGCGCGGTCGACGCCAAGATCGTCTCGCGCCCGCTCTACGCCCTGTTCGAGCCGCGCCGCATCACCGTGCCGCCGCTGCGCGAGCGCCTCGACGATCTGCCCGCGCTGTTCGCGCGCTGGATCAAGCACTACTCCCTCGAGGTCGGTCGCACGACGCCGAGCATCTCCACGCGCGCCGTCGAGCGGCTCACCGCGTATCCGTGGCCCGGCAACGTCGGCGAGCTCAAGTCGATCGCGCGCCGCCTCGTCGTACGCGTGCCGCGCTCCAGGCTCGAAGCCGGCGACGTCGACGAGATCCTGCCCATCGTCGCCGCGCGCGTCCCGCTCGAGGACCTCGCGTTCGAGGACATGGTGAAGGCCAAGCTCGCCGGTCTGCTCGCGCGCATCGACGGCTACCCGGTCCACGACCTCCACGAGAAGGTGGTCGCGCGCGTCGAGCGACCGCTGTTCGATCTCGTGCTCGCGCACACCGGCGGCAATCAGCTCAAGGCCGCCGAGATCCTCGGCCTCAACCGCAACACGCTGCGCAAGAAGCTCGCGGAGCTCGGGATGCAGGCCCGGAAGAAGAAGCCGGGTCGCGAGGATCGCGCGCTCGACGGTGATTAGGGGCCTGGGCACGGGCCATGTGGGCACTCGGCGCATCCGCTCGATTGCCACGGCGTGACTTCGCTGCGCGTGGCGCTGCTGCCCCGGGTGAACCGCTACCCTCCTGGGTAGCGTGCCCGGGGATCACGCCGACTTCGCGGTAGGCGGATTCGGCGCGCGGAAGGTTACGAACTCGCGGCGATGGTCGACGTAGTCGAGGAGCTGCCGGCGCGACGCGCGGAACGCATCCGCGATCGCGACGTATACGTCCTCGTGCCGGGCGTGGCGCGCGATGATGTCGGTGCCGGGAACCTCCACGTGGACGTGGACCTCGAACTCGCGGCCCTGGCGGTGGCTGCGATGCGGTTGATCGAGCCTGACCTCGACACGCAGGATCCGATCGTAGACGAGCTCGAGCCGCGTCACCCATCGATGGACCGCGGCCTCGACGGCGTCGCTCTTGTGGAATCCATGGAACGTGATCTCGGTCGGGATCGCCATGTCGCCTCTCCTCGTAGTGCTCGGTAGTCCGCCCCCCCGACGCGCCTGTGCGCTCGCGCCACGGTGATTCGCGGCGGCGGGGAGGACCCCGGCATGGTGCTCGAGCACGAGACTCACCAGTTGCATCACGCGCGCCACGCTGCGCCGTCGGAGCGCGGGCGGCGACTCAGCGTCGCGACGACCAGGCGACGACCGCCGCACCGGCGACGAGAGCGCCACTCGCGACCGCCGAGGCCGCGGTGCGATTCACGTCGTAGAGCGCGCCGAGCAGGATGCTGCCCACCCACCACGCGACGCCCCATACGAGGTAGTAGAGGCCATATGCGCGGCCGCGTTCGCTGCGCGGCACGATGGTCGCGATCATCGCTTTTCCGATCGATTCGGTCGCCGCGAGCGCGATCGTCCACAGCGCGATGCCGGCGATCGCGAGCCACGGTGCGTCGGCGTCGGAGAACCAGACCAGCGGTGCGTAGCCCGCACCCACGAGGACGAACGTCGCGACGACGCCGGCGCCGGTGCGCCCGCGCTCGCGTTGCCGATCGAACGTCCAGCCCGCAGCGATCGCGACGAGCCCGTCGACGCCTGCGGCGATCGCATAGGCGATCGGCAACCACTTCGCCGACATCACGCCCGCCTTCTCCATGTGATAGCTGAGCAGCGGCCAGTCCGCGAGCCCGATGGCGACGAGCGCGACGCCCGCGAGATACACGCGATAGCGCGGGCCGAGCACGGCGGCACCGTCGTGGGGCGCCGAGTCCAGCGCGCGCGGATCCGGGTAGAGGCGGCGCGCGCGGGCGAGGATCGCGATCGTGATCGCCGCCGGGACGCCGAGGATCGCGAACGCCCACGCGAAGCCCTCGGCGGTCTCGCCCTTCCACGCGAGCACGCCCGCGACGAGCAAGGGGCCGAGCAGGCCGCCGACCTGATCCATCGCCTCGTTGATCGCGAACGCCTTGCCGGCACCGACGTCGGCGGCGGCGAACGACGTCAGCGTCGACTTCGCGGGCGAGCGGATCGCCTTGCCGAGGCGCTCGAGCCCGACCAGCGCGGCGACCATCGGCCAGCTGCCGGCGAGCGCGAGCAACGGCACGGCGATGAGGTTCGTGCCGTAGCCGATGAACGCGAGCAACCAGTAGCGCCCCGTGCGATCTGCGAGCGTGCCGGACACGTAGCGCAGGCCGTACCCGATCGCCTCGCCGGTGCCGGCGACCACGCCGACGGCCGTCGCACTCGCGCCGAGCATCGCCAGGTACGGGCCGATCGCGCCGCGCATCCCCTCGTAGCAGAGATCGGCGAACAGGCTGACCCAGCCGAGGAGGATCACGAAGTGGCGAGCGCGGCTGGGAGGCTGATCAGCGGTCACGCAGTCTCGGATCGAGCCACAGCAATGCCAGATCTGCCACGAGATTTGCGGTGACTACGACGATCGCGGCGACCATCACGCCGCCCGCGATCACCGGCAGGTCGACGGCGAGGATCGCCTGCAGGAGCTCGCGCCCGAGCCCCGGCCACGCGAACAGGGTCTCGACGACGACCGCACCGCCGAGCATCACGCCGAGGTCGGTGCCGATCAGCGCGACGAGCGCGCCCGCGGCCGGGCGCAGCGCATGCCGGAGGAGGACGCCGCGCTCGCCGACGCCCTTCGCGCGTGCGGTGCGCACGTAGTCACGCGCGAGCTCCGAGCTCAGCTCGGTGCGGAGCACACCCGCGTAGTACATGGCGCCGAACGCGGCGAGCGCGAACGCGGGGAGCACGAGGTGGCGCAGGCGATCGTGGAGGCCGTCACCGTAGCCCGCGATCGGCAGCCACCCGAACCGATACGCGAACACGTACGCGACGAGCGAGCCGACGACGAACGACGGCGCGCTGAGCCCGACGATCTCGGCGATCGAGACCGCGCGCGCCTGCCAGCGGCCGCGGCGCGCGGCGGCGACGAGGCCGAGCGGCACGCCGATCGCGAGCTGCAGCAAGATCGCCGCGACCGCGAGCTGCACGGTCGGCCACGCGCGCGCCGCGATCAGCTCGGCGACCGGGCGCTTGCTCGCGTAGCTCTCCCCGAGATCACCGCGCGCGACGTGCGCGAGCCAGCAGCCGTAGCGACCGGCGACGCCCTCATCGAGGCAGTAGTGCGCGCGCACGCGCTCGACGGCCTCGGGGGTCGCGTGCGGCCCGAGCAGCGCCTTCGCCGGATCTGCGGGGACCGCGGTGACGAGCGCGAACGTCGCGGTGACCACGAACCACGCGGTGACGACCGCCCACCCGAGCCGCCGCGCGATCAACCTACTCACCGCCGTCGGTGCTGCTGCGCGCCCGACCTTCGTCGGGCTCGCGACCCGCGGGCTCACCACGACACGCGCTCCCCGTGCGCGTCGAGGTCGAGCCACGCGCCGGTGTAGTCGCGGCCCCACACCGGGTGCGGCGCGTAGTCACGCACGTACGGCTGGATCACGTCGACCATCGCCTGGTGGTAGTTCCAGATCCACGGCGCGTCGTCGTACAGGATGCGTTCGGCGCGCCGGTACAGCGCGGCGCGTGCAGCCGGATCCGGCTCGCCGCGCGCAGCGTCGAGCACGCCGTCGAGCGCGGGGTTGGCGTAGAACGAGTCGTTCGTCGAGCTGTCGCCGGAGATCGCGCGCGAGTGGAAGCGCAGGTCGTAGAAGCTCGCCGGATCGGGGGCGTCCGCGATCCACGACGCGAACGACAGAGGGGGGCCGTCGGGCTTGCCGACGACGCTGACCCACGTCGAGAACGAGACCACGGAGACGTGCAGCCGCACGCCGATCGCGGCGAAGTCCCCGTGCATCGCCGCGGCGAGCTTCTCGGCCTCCTCGTCGGCGATCGTCACGAAGTCGAGGTCGAGGCCGCGCGGATAGCCCGCCTCTGCGAGGAGCGCGCGCGCCTTGTCGGGATCGTACGGATACGCGGCGAGCGCGTCGTCGCGGCCGGCGACGCCGGGCGGCAACATCCCGTGCGCCGGGACCGCGGTGCCGGCGAGCAGCTTCACCGTGTGGTCCTTGTCGAGCCCGTAGTTGAGCGCCTGGCGCACGCGGCGATCGTCGAACGGTCGCACCCGCACGTTCATCCGCGCGCCGTACACGTTGAGCCCCGGCTGCGTCTTCACGTACGGCGCCCACGCCGGCTGCGACGTGACCCACAGTAGATCCGGATGCGACGGGCGCTCGACGGCGTCGAGCTCGCCGCGCTCGAACATCAAGAACTGCGTCTCGCGCGAGAGCTGTTCGCGCAGCTCGATGCGCTCGATGCGACCACGTGCCGGATCCGCGTGGTGCGGGTTGCGGACGAGCACGAGTGCCTGACCCTCGTCCCAGGCCGCGAGCTGATAGGGCCCCGACGCGAGCGGACGCCGCCGGAGATCCTCGCCCGCGGCGCGCACGTGCTCGGCGCGCTGCGGCGTGGTGAACGGCATCGCGAGCACGTGGAGGAAGGCCGCGTTCGGACGCACGAGGTGGAGCACGAGCTCGCGCTCGCTCGGCGCCAGGGCGCCCGCGAGATGCGCCGCCTTGCCGTCGAGCACGGCCTGCGCGCCCTCGAGCTCGACGAGCATCGGTCCGAACGGGGAGTCGGCCGTGGTGAGCGCGCGCTCGAGGCTGGTGATGATGTCGTGCGCCACGATCGGCGTACCGTCGGCGTACACGAGGCCGGGGCGCAGCCAGAACCGGAGTGTCCGGCCGTCGGACGAAGCCTCCCAGCGCTCGGCGAGGCGCGGCACGAGCTCGGTGCTGCCGGGCGCATAGTCGACGAGGGTGTCGAACATCGCGTGCACGGGCAAGAACGAGTGCTCGTCGTACGCGATGCTCGGATCGAGCGTCTTCACCGTGTCCTTGGTCGCGAGGTGCAGGGTGCCGCCAGGCTGCGGGCTCGCGTTGCCGGCCGCGCGCCACCGCGGGCCGCGGTCCGGCGGATCGCACGCGAAGGCGAGCACCGCGACGACCATCCACACGCGCATCATCGGGGCTCCTCGACCGAGGACCGCAGGCCCTGCGCGATCAGGTGCACCGCCGCGACCGCGACCACGATCGCCAGGCCGGGCGCGATCACGAGGTGCGGCGCGCTCCGGTAGTACGCACGGCCTTCGTACAGCATGCGGCCCCACGTCGGCGCGGGCGGCGGCGGACCGAGGCCGAGGAACGAGAGGGCGCTCTCGTTGAGCAGCACCTGCGCGAACGTCGCGACCGCGGCGATCGTGATGACCCCGACGAGCTGCGGCAGCACGTGGCGCATGACGATGCGCCGCGGGCTCGCGCCGAGCGCCCGCGCTGCGAGCACGTGGGGCGATCGCGCGACGCTCATCGCCTTCGCGCGGATCATGCGGGCGATCAAGCCCCAGCTCACCAGCGCGAGGACGAGCACCACCGGTGCACGCGAGGTCGCGAGCGACGTCTCGCGCAGCACCGCCGCGACGAGGATCGCGAGCAGCAGCGCCGGGAACGCCAGCGTCAGATCGACGGTCCGCATGAGCACGCCGTCGACCCAGCCGCCGCGATAGCCGGCGACCACCCCGACCGCGAGACCGAGCACGAGCGCGAGCGTGGTCGCGCCGGCCGCGATCGAGAGCGACGTCCCCGCACCCGCGACGAGGCGCGCCCACACGTCGCGGCCGAGGGGATCGGTGCCGAGCAGCGCGCCGGCGGACGGCCCGAGCGGCGCGCCGCGCGCGGTCAGGCCGTGGTCGAGGTCACGCGCGAGCGGGTCCGCGGTCAACAGCGGCCCGACCACGGCGATCGCGACCAGCGCCGCGAACAGCGCCAGGCCGACGACGGCCGCGCGATCGGCGGCCACCCGTCTCACCCAGGACACGTGGCGAGCATAGCCCGGTCCCGATCCTTCGTGTGCCCGTGCGAGCCCTCCGTACCGCCACCAGCGACGGTTCACCGAACACCCGCAACTGGTCGGAACTGCGCTGCGCAGACTACGAGCTGTGCGTAGCCGCTCGTCCTCTCGCGCGCATGCGTAGCAGCGGCGCGCGCACGCGGAGGCCTCTCGGTGCCCTGTTTCCGTAAGACCGCTCGCAACGGCGGATTCCGCGTGGGGCCGCCGACGCGAGACCGCAACGGCATCCTCACTGCACGCAAGCACTACATGCCGACGGACCTTCTCGCGCTGATTCGCCGCGACCACACCGACCTCGAGAGCGAGCTCACGAACCTTCTCGACCCCGGCGCGACCGCAGCGGATCTTCGGATGGCGCTCGACGGTGTCCGCCTCGGGCTGATGGCGCACACGGAAGCCGAGGACATCATCCTCGGTCAGTTCGAGGTCATCCCGGCGCTGCAGACGCTGATCGCGCAGGGGCACGCAGCGCACCTCGCACAGGAGGGGGCGCTGTCGGCGCTGGTCAGCGCGCGGCCGCAGACGCCGGGTTGGTACGATCGCGCGCTCAACCTGCGCGAGCTCGTCAAGCACCACGCGGCGCACGAGGAGGCGTACTTGATCCCGGTGCTGCGCAGGAACACGACGCCGGAGATCTACGCGGCGCTCGCGGGGGCCTTCGCCACGGAGCGCCTGCGCCAGCTCGCGCTGCTCCAGCCGTCGGCGCCGATCTTCGTGCCCGAGTACGCCGAGCTGGTCGCGGGCTAGGTTCCGCTGCGTCCACCTGCACGTGTCACGTGCACGTGCACCTCCACGATTAGCGAAATACGCGACGCAGCCACCTGGTCGCTACGCCGACTCGAGCTTCTGTTGGCCGAGTCCGACAGGTCCCGTCGGTACGACGGAGCGACGCTTGCTCGTTCGTGTACGTGGACGAGCACGTGGCACGAGCACGTGTACGACGCGGGGCGCTTGTTCGAGCCGGTCCGGCGGGGCTACCGTCGGCCCAATGCGCGTCGTCTTCCTGTCTCCACGCTACCCACCCGAGATGCGGCAGTTCGCCCGCGGGCTGGCGGAGGTCGGCGCCCAGGTCCTCGGCGTGGGCGATGGGACTCCCGATCACGAGCTGCGGCGCTATCTCACCGACTATCTCGAGGTGCCGTCGCTGTTCGACGAGGCCGATACGATCCACCGGGTCCATGCATGGTTGCGCGGACGCGAGGTCGACCGCGTGCTCGCGAACTGGGAGCCGCTGGTGATGACGGCGGCGAAGCTGAACGAGCGGCTCGGCCTGCCCGGCATGTCCGTCGACAGCGTGCGCGGCTTTCGCGACAAGCAGCTGATGAAGGAGCGGGTCGCGGCCGCCGGGCTGCGCGTGCCGAAGGCGCAGCGCGTGCGTTCGATCGCGCAGGTGTGGCCGGCGATCGAGCTCACCGGCTATCCCGCGATCATCAAGCCGATCAGCGGCGCCGGGAGCGCGGACACCTACAAGGTCACGTCGCGCGCGGAGCTCGAGCGCGTGCTGCCGCTGATGCGTCACGTCGAGGAAGCGATCGTCGAGGAGTTCATCACCGGCGACGAGTTCACCTACGACACCGTGTGCGTCGACGGTGTGCCCGTCTACGAGAGCGTCACGCAGTACCTGCCGAACGCGCTCGAGATGCGCAGCCAGGAGTGGGTGTCGCCGATCATGCTGTCCGTGCGCGACCTCACGCAGCCGCACGTGCAGGCCGGCCTCGCGCTCGGGCGCGACGTGCTGAAGGCGCTCGGGATGGGCGACGGCATGACGCACATGGAGTGGTTCCGCACCGCGAACGGCGAGGTGGTGTTCGGCGAGATCGCGTGCCGCCCGGGCGGGGCATGCGTCGTGGACATGATGAACTACACCGGCGACATAGATCTATTCGTCGAGTGGGCGCGGGTCGCGACGCAGCGCGAGTTCCACGCCTCGACGGCGCGCAAGTACAACGTCGGCATCGTGTTCAAGCGCGCGCAGGGGCAGGGGCGCATCCACCACATCGCGGGGCTCACCGAGTTCTACAACCGCTACCGGCCACACATCGTCGAGGACACGCTGCTGCGTCCCGGCACGCCGAGACGTGACTGGAAGGCGACGCTGCTGTCCGACGGCTACCTCGTCGTCCGCCACCCCGAGTGGGAGACCGCACGCGAGATGGCGTTCGCCGCGGCGACGGGCGTGCATCTCTACGCCTCGTAGCTGTATGGTCGCGCGGTGCCGCACGTCGTCTTCATCGCGCCGCGCTTCCTCGAGAACACGAACCGCTACGTGAAGGCGTTCACGCAGCTCGACGTCACGCTCAGCGTCGTCAGCTGCGATCCGGCGACCTCGATCCCACCGTCGCTGCGGCCGCAGATCGCCGCGCACTATCGGGTCGATGCGTGCCTCGATTCCGTGCAGCTCACGCACGCGGTCCGCGCCCTGTCGCGCGCGGTCGGCAAGGTCGATCGCCTCGCCGGCATGCTCGAGGAGCTCCAGCTGCCGATGGCGGAGGTGCGCGACGCGCTCGGCATCGAGGGCCTCACGGCGCGCATCGCGCGCAACTTCCGCGACAAGGATCAGATGAAGCAGGTGCTCCGCGCGCACGGCGTGCCGGTCGCCATGAGCACGCTCGCGCACTCGCTCGCCGAGGTCGAGGCGTTCGTCGACACCGTGGGCTACCCGGTGATCGTCAAGCCGCCGGCAGGCCTCGGGACGCGCGCGACGTTCCGGATCACCAACGCCGACGAGCTGCGCGCGCTCGCGCCGCCGACGACCTTGCAGCCCGTCCAGGTCGAGGAGTTCGTGCGCGCGCGCGAGCACACCTGCGAGACGGTGACCATCCGCGGGAAGCCCGTCTGGCGCTCGGGCACCCGCTACTTTCCGTCGCCGCTCGAGGTGCTCGAGACGCCGTGGGTCCAGTACTGCGTGCTGCTGCCGCGCGAGGAGGACGACCCGACGTGGACGCAGTTCCACGCGACCAACGGCGCCGCGCTCACCGCCTTGTTCGGCGACCTCGCGAACACCGCCGCGGGCACCGCGCTCACGCACATGGAGTGGTTCCTGCGCGACGACGGCACGAGCGCGGTCAACGAGGTCGGCGTGCGGCCGCCCGGCGTCCAGATCATGCCGATGATGAGCCTCACCCACGGCACCGACATGATCGCGGACTGGGCGCGCCTCGTCGCGTTCGACGAGTTCACGCCCAAGCCGCGCCGCCTCGCCGCGGGCGCCGCCTTCTTCCGTGGTCCGCCGGTCGGCGACCACGTGGCGACGGTCACGGGCATCGAGCAAGCCGTCGAGGCGTGCGGCGATGCGCTCGTCGAGATGCGCACGCCCAAGCGCGGCCAGCCGCGCAACACCGGCTACGAAGGCGAGGGCTGGGCGATCGTGCGGCACCCGACCACCGAAGGCGTGAAGCAGGCGCTGCTCGCGCTCGTCGAGACCGTCCAGGTCCGTTACGCCTGACGCGAATCGTCCCGCTATCGCGCACGCGAGGAGATCGTCAGTGCTTCGTCCGGCGCGCGACCTTGCCGGTAAAGCTCGAACCGACCAGCGACGCCTGATCGATCCAGTACACGTAGCAGTCGTCGGTCGCGATCTCGCGCGGGTTGTACTCCATCTCGGCGACCGACTCTTTCGTGCCGCCCGCGACGGGCGCACGCACGATGCGCTCGGCCTCGGACGTCCAGTAGAGGTGCGTGGCGACGGCCAGCCCCTGTGGGTCTTCGTTCGTCGCGAGCGTGAGCTTGGTGCCACCGGCCTTCGGGATCTGGTGCACCGAGCCCATGGAGCTGTCGCTGACCCAATAGATCGACGCAGCGTCGACGACGATGCGCTCCGTGATGCCGCCCGAGGTGCCTGGGACATCGGCGCCGGTGCCCCCGACCTTGGGGACCTTCGCGACCGCGGTCAATGCGGAGTAGTAGACATCCGTCGCGTCGAGGGCAGGCGTCCGGCCGATGCCGAGCACGCCCGTGACGAGCGGCTCGACATTGCCGCCGGCAAGCGGCTGGCGCGAGACGCCGCCGATGCCACCGTTGTTGTACGTCCAGTACGCGTGCGTCGTGTCGACGGCGAACCCGCGCACGTTGGGCGTGGTCGCGACCGTGGCGATCGTTCCACCGCCTCTGGGCACCCGGACGATCGTGCCGCCCGTGCTGCGCGCCCAGTAGACGTAGGTCCCGTCGACCGCGATCTCGACGGGGTCCGTCTCCCCACTCGCTAGCGTCTCGGGTGTGCCGCCGGTCTTGGCCACGCGCATGATCGTGCCGTCGCTACCACTGCCGCCTGGCAGGCTGACCCAGTACACGTGGCTGTCGTCGATCGCCATCCATCGCGGCTCGCCGCCGGTCGCGAGCGTCTCGACCGCACTGCCCGTCGGGCAGGTCGGTGTCGTCGCGTCGATCGGCGCATCGACGGCTGGGGCATCCCCACCGGAGGCATCATCGCCGGTGGCCGCATCGGGGGAGGACGGATCGTCGGCACCGCACGCAGCGACGGCGAACACGAAGGGAAGCAGGGTACGCATGCCCAGCGATGCCGCCCCCGCAGCGGTGTTGCACAGAATCGTGCTCGCTCGTCGATTTCGACGCTAGGGCAGGTGCTTGGCGACGCCGCCGTTGACCGTGCCCGGCACGTCGAGGTCGCCGCTGGCCACGATCCGGCTGTCGACGCTGACCGCGATCCCGCGGTAGCCCTCGAGCCCGGTGCTGTTGCTGAAGCTGCGAAGGCCGCCCGAGCCGAAGGTCGAATCCCCGACGCCGCTGGTGTTGAAGGCGAACAGGAACGAGTTGGTGGTGCTCTCCTCGCTGTCCAGGAACAGCTGCCCGGCCACGAACACCCGCGAGCCGATCTGGATCAGATTGTTGGTGCCGATCGAGGCGCCGAAGCTGCCGAGCGTGGTCACGGACTTGCCGTCACCGTCGAACGTCGTGTCGAACGCTCCGCTCGAGCTCAGGCGTGCCCCGCCGAGGCTGCACACGTTCGCGGTGCTGCACACGTTGGCCGCGATCCAGATCTTGCCGGAGCCGTCGGTCATGATCGAACGCCCGAGCGTATTCGGCAGACCGGACGCGCCGAAGTTGAACTGCTTGATGCCGTCACCGTCGAATGCCGTGTTGAGACCGGTGCTGGTGAAGCACGCGACCAGCGCATCCGGGGCCGACGTCGACGTCGTGCGCGTGACTCCCACCGCACAGCCGCCGCTCACGCCCGAGAACCGCTGGACGACGCCGGGCGAGACGTAGACCCGGCCGCTCGATCCGAACGTCGTGATCACCGCGCCGGTATCCCACGCGATCTTGATCATGACGGCGTCTGCCTCGCCGCCGACCGTCGCCTTGCCAGCGCCGACGATCGAGACCGGAGTCGAGATCGATGGGACGGGAGAACCTCCGCCTTCGAGGTCCGCGAACGAGGCCACGCCCCCGCCGGGGAACGAGAGCGTCACGCGCGTGCCGTTGCCCCAGCCCGAGTGCGTCCAGCCGTTCTGCGACGCGCCGTTCAGGTTCACGACGCCCTGGTAGGCGTACATCTTGGTGGCCGTGGTCGCGACGTAGTAGATGCTCGTCCGATAGCTCTCCGACGGCAGGATGCTCGTCTGCTTGAACGCCTGGTGGATCGCGACGTGCGTGACGTCCTCGCTGAGTCCCGTATCGACCTTGTGGCCATTGGTACCGAACGTCGTGTCGATGGTGCCGTTCGCGTTGAACGCGGTCACGATCGGGCGCCGCCGGACGCCGTCGTAGGTGATGCCGGCGGCGAAGTACCGCCCCGCGGCCTGCACCACGTCGGTGTAGACCAGCTCGCTGCCATAGCTGACGGTCTTGAGACCGCTGACTCCGAACGACGTATCGAAGTCACCGGGGGCGGCGATCGCCGCGCCCGACATCAACACCCCCGCGAGAACCACCGCACTACGGATCTGAGCTCCTGCCTGCATTCCACACCATCCTGCATTGAATTTTGAATCATCGATTCACACACGATGCTTCGTGCGGAATCGAGCGCGCCCTGTAACACCGCGCCGATCGGCGTGACAAGTCGCACCGAGGTGGATTCAGCCGGCACGCTGACGTGATGTGACCTCACTTGTGCCGTCGGGCGCGCCCGCGTCGCGGTACACAATGAGTCGATGTCTCCCAAGCGTCCGGTCGTCTCGGCGGAGGAGCAGGCGCTGTTCCTCGACGCGATCGACGGCACGGTGCCGCTCGCGGGCCGCGATCGGGTGCCGGTGCGTCCGCAGCGCGCGCGGGTGACGAAGTCCGCGGTGCTGCCGCCGGAGGTCACGCTTGCCGTCGAGGGCGATGGGCAACGTTACGCCGCCCGTGCGCCGGGTGTCTCGCGTGCACAGATCGTGGAGCTGCGCGACGGCAAGGTCCGCGCGGAGGACACGCTCGACCTGCACGGCGAGCACGTCGAGCGCGGCGTGACGCGGCTGCGCTCGTTCCTGCTCGAATCCAGCCACCTCGGTCGCCGGTGCGTCCTCGTGGTGCATGGCAAGGGCACGCACTCGGCGCACGGAGCACCGCTGCGTGATGCGGTGCTCCGTGCGCCCGCTGTCGACGGCCGCGCCCGCCGATGGTGGAGAGGGAGCGACCTACGTGCTGCTACGAGCACGATGACCGCGAACGCACACGCCGCGCGTCATAGCTCGATCTGCAGACCGAGCTCGACGACGCGGTTGGGCGGCAGCTGGAAGAAGGCGCTCGGCGGGCGCGAGTTGCGCGCCAGGAACGAGAACAGCATCTTGCGCCACCGCGCGATCCTGGACTTGCCGGTGGTCAGCAGCGTCTGGCGGCCGAGGTAGTACGTGGTGTCGGAGACGCTGACCACGAGATCCTGGCGTGCACACCGCGCGAGGATGCGGGGGACGTTCGGCTGCTGCATGAAGCCGACGCGCGCGATCACGCGATAGAAGCCGTGCGACAGCTCGCGCACCTGGATGGCGGAGTTTCCGACGGTGAACGGCACGTTCTCCGTGATGATCGAGAGGAGGACGACCTGCTTGTGCAGCACCTTGTTGTGCTTGACGTGATGGAGCAGGACGTTGGGAATTCCCGCGGTGCCGGAGGTCATGAACACCGCGGTGCCGGAGACGCGCGGCAGCGGTGTCTCGGCGATATCGGCGAGGAACAGGTCGTCGGGGATGGTGCCCATCTCCATCGAGCGCGAGAGCTCCACGCGCCCGCGCCACCAGGTGGTCATCACCACGAACATGCCGACCGCGACCGCGAGTGGGAACCAGCCGCCGGCCGCGACCTTCACCACGTTCGACGAGAAGAACGCGACATCGATGACGACGAGCGGCACGTACAACAGGAGGGCGCTGCCGAGCGACCAGCCCCAGTTGCGGATGCAGACCAGGAAGATTAGGTACGAGGTGATGGCCATCAGGCCGGTCACCGCGATGCCGTAGGCGGCGGCGAGGTTCGAGCTCGTCTTGAACGCGAGCACGAGCGCCACACACGCGACCATCATCCCGTAGTTGACCTCGGGGAGGTAGATCTGGCCCTCGTGCTTGTGCGACGTGTGCAGGACGGTGACGCGCGGCAGGTAGCCGAGCTGTACCGCCTGGTTGGTCAACGAGAACGCGCCCGAGATCAACGCCTGCGACGCGATGACGGCGGCCGCCGTCGCGAGCACGACCATCGGGATCAGGAACGGACCCTCGACGAGCCCGTAGAACGGGTTCGAGACCGCGGTGCCACGCTCGAGGAACAGGGCGCCCTGGCCGAAGTAATTGAGGAGCAGCCCCGGGAACACCACGGCCGACCACGCGATGCGGATCGGCGTCTTGCCGTAATGCCCCATGTCCGCGTAGAGCGCCTCGCAGCCGGTGACGCACAGCACGACGGAGCCGAGCAGCAGGAACCCGTGCAGGCTGTGCGTCGTGAGGAACACGATCGCGTGATACGGCGAGATGGCGGCGAGCACGTCGGGCCGTCGCACGATCTGCGGGACGCCGGCGACGCCGAGCGAGACGAACCACGCCAGCATCACCCAGCCGAAGACGGCGCCGATGCGGCCGGTGCCGTAGCGCTGCACCCAGAACAGGCCGACGAGGATCGAGATCGAGATCGGGATGACGAGGTAGGTGAGGTTGTCGTTCTGCTCGGAGAGCCCCTCGACGGCCGAGAGCACGGAGATGGCGGGCGTGATCAGCCCTTCGCCATAGAGGAGGCCGGTGCCGAACAGGGCGAGCAGGATCGGGAACGCGATCCGGTGCTTGGTCGGCCCGAGCTTCTGCTGGACCAGCGCGGCGAGCGACATCGTGCCGCCTTCGCCCTTGTTGTCGGCGCGCAGCACGACCGCGAGGTACTTGCCGCAGACGACGATGACGAGCGACCAGAACACGAGCGAGAGCACGCCGAGCACCGCCTCGCCATCAGCGGCGTTGGCGTGGTGCGGATTGGTGTGGTGGAAGCACTCCTTCAGCGCGTAGAGCGGCGACGTACCGATGTCACCGTAGACGACGCCGAGCGCGCCGAGCGAGAGCCAGGCGAGCTCCTTCCGGCTCCGCGGCCCCTGTTGGTGGCCGTGGTGCGCGTGGGACGACTCGGACGAGGTCCCGGTGGCATCCGATCTGGCGGGCTCGGTCGACAAAAGGAGGCCGACCACCGTTAACACGCCCGCGCGCTGGTTGACAGCGCTGGACCCGTCGGATATCGCATCCCTTCGCAGGAGAACGCCATGAAACCGAGCGGTTGGAACAGACTTTCGATGAGTGTGCTGGTGATCGCAGCGATGGTGGCGTTCGGCGCCTGCGACAAGCTCGGAGGGGGCGGCAAGAAGAAGGAGGGCGAGGGCTCCGCCGCGACCAAGCAGCCGACCAACGACACCGGCGACATCCTGATCGGCCACTACGCGTCGCTCACCGGCGCGGAGGCGACGTTCGGTCAGTCGACCGATCACGGCGTCGTGCTCGCGCTCGAGGAGCGCAATGCGGCCGGCGGGGTCAAGGGGCGCAAGGTCGTGCTCAAGACCCTCGACGACGCTTCGAAGTCGAGCGAGGCCGGCAACGTCGTGCAGCGCCTGATCAGCGAGGACAAGGTCGTCGCGATCCTCGGCGAGGTGGCGTCCGGCTCTTCGCTCGCCGGTGGCAAGGTCGCCCAGCAGTTCGGTATCCCGATGATCTCGCCGTCGTCGACGAACAAGAAGGTCACCGAGGGCCGCGACATGGTCTCCCGCGTCTGCTTCCTCGACGAGTTCCAGGGCTACGTCGGTGCGAAGTTCGCGAAGGACAACCTCAAGCTCACCAAGGTCGCGGTGCTGTACGATCAGGCCGCGCCGTACTCGAAGGGCCTCGCCGAGACGTTCACCACCGAGTTCAAGGGCATGGGCGGCACGATCACGACGTCGCAGGCGTACACCGCAGGTGACGCCGACGTCGCCGCTCAGCTGCAGTCGATCAAGACGAGCGGCGCGGAGGCGGTCTACCTGCCGGGCTACTACACCGACGTCGGCAACATCGTGCGCCAGGCGCGCAAGATCGGCATCACCGTCCCGTTCCTCGGCGGCGACGGCTGGGACTCGGCTAAGCTCGCCGAGATCGGTGGCGACGCGATCGAGGGCAGCTACTACTCGAACCACTACTCGTTCGACGAGGCTCGCCCGGCCGTGCAGGAGTTCGTGGCGAAGTACCAGAAGCGGTGGAACGGCGAGACGCCGGATGGCCTCGCGGCGCTCGGCTACGACGCAGCGCGCGTGCTGTTCGACGCGATGGATCGCTCGCCGTCGCTGTCGGGCAAGGACCTGGCGGCGACGATCGCCGCGACCAAGGACTTCCCCGGCGTCACCGGCAAGATCACGCTCGACGCCAACCGCGACGCGCAGAAGCAAGCCGTGGTGGTGCAGATGAAGGGCGGCAAGCCGCGCTACGTCGCGACCATCGTCCCGAAGGGCTGGCCGTCTGCCGAGCCTCCGGCCGGCGCGCCCGGCGCGCCCGCACCGACCGGGAAGCCCGCCGAGGGATCGGCAGCGGCGCCCGCGGCCCCTGCGGCGCCCGCCTCGAAGTAGCCTCGTCGGGGTCCGTGACCAAGCTCCTCCAGACGTTCGTCAATAGCCTCGCGCTCGGCAGCCTGTACGCGCTGACCGCGCTCGGCTACACGCTCGTCTACGGCGTCCTGCGGTTCATCAACTTCGCGCACTCGGACGTGTTCACCGTCGGCGCGTGGGCGTCGTTCACGCTCGCCACCGGCGCCGTCGGGCACGCGGCCAGCTCGGGTGTCTCGGGAGACAAGCTGTACGTGTTGATGGGGCTGTGGACGGCCGTCGCGGTGGGCCTGACGCTGTTCCACCACTATCGTCGTGGTCTCCCGCTCGAGGGGGTGGCCAAGGCGCTCGGCGCGGGCTCGGTGTTCCTGGTCGGCCTCCTACTCTGGGTCAGGTCCAACGCCACCCCGACACTCTCGGTGGTGCCGGTGATGCTGCTCGCCATGATCCTGTGCGCGATGCTCGGCGTGACCATCGAGTTCCTCGCCTACCGGCCGTTGCGGCGCGCACCTCGGCTCAACGTCCTGATCACCGCGATCGGCGTGTCGCTGTTCCTGCAGAACGTCGGGCAGCTCAAGTTCGTGTTCGGGACGCAGCCGCAGCGCATGCCCGCGCTCGTCGAAGATCGTTCACTCCTCGAGATCGCGGGCGTCCACATCCGGCTGGTCGACGTGCTCGTCGTCGTGCTCGCGGCGGTGCTGCTGTTCGCCCTCGAGGCGCTCGTCTATCGCAGCAAGCTCGGGCGCGCGATGCGCGCGGTGTCGTTCGACGAGCGCGTCGCATCGTTGATGGGCATCGACGTCAACCGCATCATCACGATCACGTTCGCGATCGGCTCCGCGCTCGCCGCGGCCGGTGGCCTGTTGTTCGCGCTCAAGTACGAGAGCATCAAGCAGCCCGCCGACGCGACGTGGGTGCTGCTCGGCCTCAAGGCGTTCGTCGCCGCGGTCGTCGGCGGCATCGGCAACGTGCGCGGCGCGGTCGCGGGCGCGCTGCTGATCTCGTTCGTCGAGGTGTTCGGCGCCGCGTACCTGTCGCCGCACATGCGCGACCTCTACGTGTTCGTCATCCTGATCGCGGTGCTGCTGTTCAGGCCGAGCGGCCTGTTCGGCAAGTCCGTCGTGGAGAAGGTGTGACCGACGGCGAGAAAAAGCCCGCGGGGCAGGGGCCCCGCGGCACCTTGGCCGGAGGGAATCCCCGCGGGGTGACCGTCGGCGATCCTACGAGGCCGCTCGCCGCGCGCGTCGGTGCGTTCCGGCCGAACCCGCTGGTCGCGGGGGTCCGCTCGCTCTACCCGATCGTGATCGGGCTCGTGATCGCGCTGCTGCTGCAGACGCTGGTCGCGCCGATGCTGGGCCCGTTCTACGCGAAGCTGCTGCTCGACATCGGCATCGCGATCGTGCTCGCGGGGTCGCTCAACATCGTCAACGGCTTCGCGGGCCAGTTCTCGATCGGTCACGCCGGCTTCATGATGGTCGGCGGCTACGCGTCCGCGCTGGTCACCTACTACGGCTCGATCAAGCTCGGGTGGCTCGCGCCCAACGCGTACGGCGTCGACGTGCACGGCGGGTTCCTCGGCAGCGGCGACATGCTGTTTCTGTTCTCGTGCGTGTTCGCCGGTGTCGTCGCCGCGCTCGCGGGGCTGGTCGTCGGGTTGCCGTCGCTGCGCCTGCGCGGTGACTACCTCGCGATCGTCACGCTCGGGTTCGGCGAGATCGTGCGCGTCCTCGTGCAGCAGACCTCCGACGTGATCGAGCCCGCGAAGGCCGCCGGCGCGTCGTGGCTCACCGCCGCCAAGCACCTCGGTGGTCCGCTCGGGTTCACCGGCACGCCGACCTACGTGTCGCCGACGCCTTGGCTCGAGAACGCGGCGGGCGAGCAGACCGGCCACGCCGGCATCTTCTTCGCGTACGCGATCGTCAGCGTGCTCCTCGTCGCGTGTTACCGGTTGAAGTCGTCGAGCAAGGGCCGCGAGCTGCTCGCCGTGCGCGAGAACGAGATCGCCGCGGAGGCGATGGGCATCAACACCGCGCGCGCGAAGGTCGTCGCGTTCGTGACCGCGGCGTTCTTCGCGGGCGTCGGCGGCGCGCTGTTCGCGCACGAGATCGGCGTGACGTTGAACCCGAAGGAGCTCGGGTTCCAGAAGTCGATCGACCTCGTGATCATGGTCGTGCTCGGCGGCATGGGCTCGATCACCGGCGTCGTGCTCGCGGCGGCGATCCTGACGCTGTTGCCCGAGCTGTTCCGCGAGTTCGCGGAGTACCGGATGCCCGTGTACGCGCTCGCGCTGATCATCGTGATGATCGTGCGGCCGCAGGGCCTGTTCGGGATCAAGGAGCTGTGGGACCTCGGGTTCTGGCGCCGCTACGTGATCCCGGTGTGGCGCAAGATCGCCGGTGGCTGGCTGATCCCGAAGGGTGAGGGCGACCTGCCCGCGGCGATCGCGAAGCGGTTGTCGACGGAGCGCGCGGGCGGCGAGCTCGCGAAGGCCAAGGACTCGCCGTCGCAAGGCGCACGGAGGAACGGTTCGTGACCGCTGCGCTCGAAGCGCGCGCGATCTCGATCGCGTTCGGCGGTCTGCGGGCCGTCGATCAGTTCTCGCTGTCGGTGCCGCCGCGCGCGCTGCACGGGCTGATCGGCCCCAATGGCGCCGGCAAGACGACCGTGTTCAACCTCCTGACCGGCGTGTACAAGCCCGACACGGGCGACATCCGGGTCCACGGCCAGCGCCTCGACGGCAAGAAGCCGTCGGCGATCGCGAAGGCGGGGCTCGCGCGCACGTTCCAGAACATCCGGCTGTTCGGCGAGCTCAGCGTGCTCGACAACGTGCGCACCGCCGCGGGCGTGCGCGCCAGGAGCGGTCTGTGGCGCAGCCTCGTTCGCACGCCGCTGTACCTCGCCGAGGAGAGCGCGATCGTCGAGCGCTCGCTCGATCTGCTCGAGGTGCTCGGCATCGCGCACCGCGCGGGCGAGCAGGCGAAGAGCCTGCCGTATGGCGATCAGCGCCGGCTGGAGATCGCTCGCGCGCTCGCGACCGAGCCCAAGGTGCTCCTCCTCGACGAGCCGGTCGCGGGCATGAACACGCAGGAGAAGCACGAGATGCGCGGTCTGATCGAGTCGCTCCGCGAGCGGTTCGACGTCGCCATCCTCCTCATCGAGCACGACATGGGGCTCGTCATGGACATCTGCGATCACATCACGGTGCTCGATCACGGCTGCACCATCGCGAGCGGGCTGCCCGACGCGATTCAGCGGGACCCGAGGGTCATCGAGGCGTACCTCGGCGTTCCCGAGGAAGCGTCCGAGGGAGGCAGCTGATGGCGCTCCTCGAGGTCTCCGGGCTCGACGTCCACTACGGCGGCATCCACGCGCTGAAGGGCGTGTCGTTCTCCGTCGAGGAGGGGCAGGTCGTCACGCTGATCGGCGCCAACGGCGCGGGCAAGACCACCACGCTGCGCGCGATCTCGGGGCTGGTGAAGCCGTCGGCCGGCAGCGTGACCTTCAACGGGAAGCCGATCACGAACCTCCCCGCGCATCAGATCGTCGCGCGTGGGCTGTCGCACGCGCCCGAGGGCCGCGGCATCTTTGCGAACCTCACCGTCGAGGAGAACCTCGAGATCGGCGCGTATCTCCGGACGGACAGCGCGGGGATCGCCAAGGATCGCGAGCGCGCCCTCGAGCTGTTCCCGCGCATCCGCGAGCGCCTGCACCAGAGCGCGGGCACACTCTCGGGTGGCGAGCAGCAGATGCTCGCGATCGCGCGCGCGCTCGTCGCCAAGCCCAAGCTGCTCTTGCTCGACGAGCCCTCGCTCGGACTCGCGCCCCAGATCGTGCAGGTCATCTTCAAGATCGTGCGCACGATCGCCGCCGAGGGCGTGACCATCCTTCTCGTCGAGCAGAACGCCCACCAGGCCCTCGGGGTCGCGCACACCGCGCACGTGCTCGAGGTCGGCACGCTCGTGACCAGCGGGCCCGCGAAGGAGCTCGCGCGCGACGACAAGATTCGCAAGGCGTACCTCGGCGTGCACTAACGGCACGCGGACTGCACCGCTGGTGTGCATGTCGCGCATCGCCTTCGTCCTCGGTGAAGACTTCGAGGACAGTGAATTCAGGATCCCCTACGACGGCCTGCGGGCGAGCGGCCACCAGATCGACGTCATCGGCGCCGACGAGGGTGACTCCGTCGCGGGCAAGAAGGGCAGGGAGCACGTCAAGATCGACGTGGCCGTCGAGAAGGCGGACCCCGACGCCTACGCCGCGCTCGTGATCCCGGGCGGCTACTCGCCGGATCACCTTCGGATGGACCCGCAGATGGTCGCGTTCGTCGAGCGGATGGTGAAGAGCGGCAAGCTGATCGCCGCCGTCTGTCACGGGGCGCAGCTGCTGATCGAAGCGAACGCCGTCCGCGGCAAGACGATGACGTCGTGGCCCTCGGTGAAGACCGACCTCGAGAACGCGGGGGCCCGCTGGGTCGACAAGGAGGTCGTGGTCGACGGTCAGCTGATCACCTCGCGCAAGCCCGACGACCTTCAGGCATTCACGCAGATGATCGACCACCAGCTCGGCGCGCCGCCCGAACAGCGCGGCGCCACCGTGAACCGTCGGCCCGCGCATCCCCGGCACTGAGGCGCACGCAGGCTCACGAATTTACTGTTCCGTTTCCGAGCGTGTCGTTGCTTGCCCGCGGGCGAGGGGTTCGCGCACTATGCGGCGCTATGAAATCGCTCGCTTTTGTCGTCGCCATGCTCGCCGCCGCGTGCGGCTCCAAGACTCCGGTCGAGACCACCACGCCCGCCGGCGGTGGTGGTGAAGGCAGCGCGGTCGCGGCGCTCCCCGACGTCCCGTTCGAGGAGCTCAACCACGACCAGCGGATCCAGTACATGAAGGAAGTCGTGACGCCGGCCATGGCACCCCTGTTCCAGGCGCACGACGCCCAGAAGTTCGCCGAGTTCGGCTGCAAGACCTGTCACGGTCCGGGTGCGGAGAAGGGCGAGTTCCACATGCCCAACCCCGAGCTGCCAAAGCTCGGCCCGGCCACGAAGGACAAGCACAAGCCGGAAGACCTCGAGTGGATGGGGAAGGTCATCAAGCCCAAGATGGCCGAGCTCCTGAAGGAGCCGGAGTGGACGCCCGAGAACCCCAAGGGGTTTGGTTGCATGGAGTGCCACACCGAGGAGAAATGAGCGCAGGCGCCGCACGAGCCGCCGGCGCGAAGCGCCGGGCCGGCGAAGCCGGCGCGATCATGTCCGCGTCAGCGAACAAGTAGCTCCGGCCGCCCGTGCTTCCCTGGCTCACTGTCGGGGGACGCACGGTGGACGCGGCCGATGTCACGTCGGCGCGCGGGTAGCGCCATGGCGTGCGCGTTGCACTGTAGGAGACGCGCGGCCATGGACATTATCGACGTGATTAGGTCCGATCACGACGCAGCGATGGAGCTGTTCGACAAGCTCGATCCCATCGCCGCGGATGACGCGCGCACGAGCGAGGCGATGCGCATCGCGGTCCAGCTCGCGGTGACCATCAAGACGCACGCGAAATGCGAGGAGAAGGTCCTGTACGAGGTGATGCGAACGGCATCCCTGGAGCTCGGAGAGCTCGCGCTCGAGGGGCCGTACGAGCATCAGGCGATGGACCTGCTGCTCGACAAGCTGCTGCTGCATCGCCCGGGGCGCGACTTCCGCGCCGTGCTGCGCGTCGCGCGCGAGATGTTCACGCACCACGCGCGGCACGTCGAGGAAGCACGCGTGCTGCCCGCGATCGCGCGCGTGCTCACGCTCGAGGAGCGCGTGCAGCTCGGCCAGGATCTCGTGCTCGCGAAGCGGCGCACGCAACCTCACGTCGAGCGCCTCGTCGGCCCGCCCGCGCGCGGCGTCCGCGAGCCGCTGCACATCCACGGCTTCCGGCGTTAGACCGCGACGTCGACCAGCGTCGGCGACAGCACGCGCACGGCGTCGGCCGGATCGATCGCGACGAGGAAGCCGCGCGCGCCGCCGTTGATGTAGATGCGCGGCAGCCCGGCGATCGTGCGCTGCATGTAGACGGGCATCTTCCGGCGCAGCCCGAACGGCGACGTGCCGCCGACCTGGTAGCCCGAGTGCCGGTCGGCGACGTCGGGCGCGCACGGGCCGACGGTCTTGACCCCGATCGCGCGCGCGAGATTCTTGGTCGAGACCTCGCGGTCGCCGTGCATCAAGATGCACAGCGGCTGGTGCTTGTCGTCCTCGAAGATCAAGGTCTTGATCACGGCGTGCTCGTCGACCCCGAGCGCCGTCGAGGATGCGCGCGTTCCACCGTGGGCCTCCCACGCGTAGAGGTGGGGCTCGAACGCGACGTTCGCGGCGCGCAGGGTCCGGATCGCCATCGTGACAGGGTGCTTGGGCACGGCCTTGAGGCTATAACCCGACTCCCGTCATGAACGCTCACGAGCTGTCCGCGCACGTCCACCACGAGGACGCCGACGACGAGGAGCACAACCGCGCGGGCGAGCGGCGGACGCGGTGGGTGGTCGCGCTGGCGGCCGTGATGATGGTGGGCGAGCTCGTCGTCGGTAAGCTCACCGGCTCCAAGGCACTCGAGGCCGACGGCTGGCACATGGGCACGCACGTGGGTGCGCTCGGGCTGACGCTCGTCGCGTACTGGTACGCACGCACGCGCGCCGGCAACGATGCGTTCAGCTTCGGCACCGGCAAGGTCTACGCGCTCGCCGGGTACACGAGCGGCGTGGTGCTCGCGATCGTCGCGCTGCTGCTCGGCGTCGAGAGCATCGAGCACCTGCTCGATCCCGGCCACATCGACTACGACGAGGCGCTCGCCGTCGCGGCGATCGGCCTCGCGGTGAACCTCGGGTCGGTGTTCTTGCTCGGCAAGGGGCACCACTACGGCGCGGGGCATCACCACCACCACCACCATCACGACCATCACCACGCTGGCCACGACGGTCACGACCACCACCATCATCACCACCACGACGCGAAGCCGCAGGCCGGCACGCTCGACTTCAACATGCGTGCGGCGTACATCCACGTGCTCGCGGATGCGCTGACGTCGGTGATGGCGATCATCGCGCTGGCGCTCGGCAAGTGGGCGGGGCTGTGGTTCCTCGATCCCACGATGGGCATCATCGGCGGCATCGTGATCGTGTGGTGGGCCGGGTCGCTGTGCCGGCAGGCGAGCCGGCAGCTGCTCGATGTGGTGTCGTCGAGCAAGCACGAGCAGCTGGTGCGCCAGAAGCTGGAGGCCATCGACGACGTGCGGGTCGCCGACCTCCACGTCTGGGAGCTGGGGCCCGGGCGGCGCAGCTGTATCGTCTCGATCGTGACGTCGAAGCCGCGCGACGTCGACTTCTACCGGAACACGGTGCTGGGCGGGCTGGCGCTCGCGCACCTGACCATCGAGGTCCACCAGTGCGCGCTCGACCATGCCGATGCGGCCGTCGAGTCCGAGCGGGCACGCGTCGCCCACTCACACGATCATTGAGTCGACGCGCGCGGTTGCGTACATTCCCGCGACCTTGACGAAGCGCGTCCTCCTCGCGTTCCTCACCGCCTGTGCCGCCGACGCTACCGAGCCGACCGCCGAGCTCGCGCAAGAGACCGTCGTGTGCGGCGACGGGCCGACGGTGAAGGGCATCGACGTCTCGTACTACCAGGGCACCATCGACTGGACCCGCGTCGCCGCCGACGGCGTGAAGTACGCGTTCATCCGCGCGAGCGACGGCCTCAACACCCCCGACTCCAAGTTCGACACCAACTGGTCGCAGGCCAAGGCGCGCGGCGTGCTGCGCGGCGCATATCAGTTCTTCCGTCCGGCGCAAGATCCGATCGCGCAGGCGGACCTGATGCTCTCGAGGATCGGCACGCTGGCCCCCGACGACCTCTCGCCGGTGATCGACGTCGAGGCCGACGGCGGCCTCGCGCCCGCGGTGGTCGCCGAGCGCGTGAAGCAGTGGATCGATCGCGTCGAGGCCGCGACCGGTCGCAAGCCGATCATCTACACGGGCTACTACTTCTGGCGCGACGAGGTCGGGTCGCCGGCGTTCGCCGCTGGGTATCCGCTGTGGCACGCGCAGTACACGAGCGCCGCTTGCCCCAACATCCCCGAGCCGTGGACCGACTGGGCGTTCTGGCAGTTCACGGCCATGGGCTCCGTCGACGGCATCACGGGCGACGTCGACGTCAATCGCTTCAACGGCACCGAGGCCCAGCTCCTCGAGCTCGCGGGCGGCATGGCCTCTTCGTGCGGCGTGCTACCGCGCGACGGCGGCACGATCGACGATGG
>Ga0247829_10000038_pt1 | contig 33252 bp, 32 predicted proteins | sample 12C_Control_Day4_FD_207765 | JGI IMG/M metagenome (GOLD analysis project Ga0247829, IMG submission 207765) | Soil microbial communities from agricultural site in Penn Yan, New York, United States - 12C_Control_Day4 | ecosystem: Environmental > Terrestrial > Soil > Agricultural land | place... | reverse complement strand
AGGAGGCGCGCATCGCGCGTTCGCTCGGCTACCACGCGGTGCTGCTGGGCCTCGGCGCCATGCGCGGGGCGAGCGAGGACGAGCTCATCGAGCATTGCGCGGCCGTGGCGCGCGAGATGCCGACCGTCGGCTTCTACCTGCAGACGGCGGTCGGCGGCATTGCGCTGTCGCGCGCCTTCTGGACGCGCTTTGCCTGCCTCGACAACGTCATCGCCATCAAGGTCGCGCCCTTCAACCGCTACAAGACGCTTGATGTCGCCTTCGGCGTGGCGGCGGCGGGTGCGGCGGACCGCGTCACGCTCTACACCGGCAACGACGATCACATCGTCGCCGACCTCACCACGCCGCTCGCCATCCGCCACGGCGGCAAGGAGACGACTCTGCGCTTCAAAGGTGGCCTACTCGGGCATTGGAGCGTGTGGGTGAAGCCGGCGGTGGCGCTGCTGGAGAAGGTCCACGCGGCGGCGGGCCGCGGTGCGGTCCCCGAGGCGCTGCTGGCGCGCGATGCCATGGTGACGGACTGCAACTCCGTGATCTTCGACGTCGCCAACGACTTCGCGGGCTGCATCCCCGGCTGCCACGAGGTGCTGCGCCGCCAGGGCCTGCTGCGCACGGTCCACTGCCTCGACCCCAAGGAGCTGCTGAGCCCAGGCCAGACCGCCGGCATCGACCGGCTCTATGCGGCCTATCCCGAGCTGACAGACGATGCCTTCGTGGCGGAGAACCTCGCGAGGTGGCGGGCGTAGGCGCGCCGATTGAACCTGGAGCATGCCCTCAAATACTCGCTCGGTTCGAATGTGGCTCAGAACCGACCGCAAACCAAAATCTACCCGACCTACCGCTGGCGAAGGATCTGGGTCTCTAGTTGGACTGGATTGCGGTAGTTCGGCTGGGTATTTTGGATCGCTGGCGAAACACGCAGTCGGTTCGCGTCTGACTCGCTGGCGGAGATGGTGTGAATGACCTACGTGGACCATTTTGTCATGCTCACCGAGGTGCGAACCCGAGTGCCGGCGCCCAGGATCTCGAACCCCACGTTTGCCTCAGATCTGATCCTGGGTCCCGGACATTTCGCGTCCCTCGGGACAAGCTGGACAAGGCCCGGGATCCAACCCTCAACTTGCTCCGGCGCTCGTGGACGCGTGGATCCCGGCGACGAGCGCCGGGATGACATCAGATCAGCCGCTCGGAGGCGCGGCGCAGGCCGTCGAGGATCGGCTCGTAGGCCTCCTCGTCGCGGGCCTCCGGATAGACCATATATACGGGGTAGGTGAAGGCGCGCGCCCGGGCCGGGATGCGCAGGCGCCGGCGGTTGACATGGCGCTTGACGAGCCGGAGCGGGAAGTAGCCGGACGCCTCGTTGGCCAGCAGGAAATCGAGCCCCAGCGAGCCCATGTCGAGCTTCACGGCCGTATTGGCGAGCTCGGGGTAGGCGGCGGCGTGCTCGGCCTGGAAGTCGGGTCCCCAGTCCACGAATACGTAGTCGGTCGGATGCCTGCGGCTGCGCGCCGGCACGCTGGTGACGAGCACGAACTCCTCGTCGAACAGGTGCTCGATGGTGAGCCCCGGCGGCTGGCCCGGCTGGTACATGATGGCGAGGTCGAGCGTGCCCTCGAGCAGGCGCTGGATCATGACCGCGGACAGACTGGCCGAGGCCGACACGGCGATGTCGGGGATGTGGTCGCGCAGCCAGGCGATCCACTTGAGCAGAAATCCGTCCCACAGCGTGGCATGGGCGCCCACCGCGAGGTGATCGCGGTAGGGACCGGAGAAGCCGACCTCGAGCTGGGCGTGCTGCCACACGCGCACCAAGGCGAGCGCATGCTTCTGGAACTGCGCGCCGGCGCCGGTCAGCGCCGCGCCGTTCCTGGATCGCTCGAATAGGGGTCGCCCGAACAGCTCTTCCAGCGTCTTGATGCGCGCGCTCACGGTCGACTGCGTGATGTTGAGCTTGCGCGCGGCGTCAACGAAGCTGCCGGTGTCGGCGACCATCAGGAAGGTCTGCGCAAGCGCGATGTCCATGACTTCGTTCTTTCACTGACGAAGACGTCAAACCTATCTATCGAAAACTCCGATGGGCATCAGCAGAAAAAAACGATTGGCAACTGCAGCAAAAATTTTCACATTGACAGAGCCCGGACACGATTCGGGTGACTCATGGAAGGACAGAACAATGAAGGCGAAGAAGGCGAAGAAGGCCGCAAAGAAACCCGCGAAGAAGAAGAAGAAGAAGTAGGCTCGACGAGTGCACCCTTTGCGTTCGGTCTCGCCGATGCGGCTGGCGTGTGTGGTCGCAGTGGTTTTGCTCCAGTCGAGCAGCGTTGCCGCCCACGCCGCATCGATCACCAATCGCGACGATCGCGATCACAAGGTGACGATCATCGAGGGCGACACCAGGACCGACCACGTCATCAAGCCCTCGCAAGTTCTGACCGGCGTCTGTGCCAAGGGGTGCACCGTCCGCCTCGACGACGAGGAGGACGACGAGTACCAGCTTGAGGCAGAGGACGTCGTCTCCATCGAGGAGGACAGCCTCTACTACGACAATCCGGATGCGCCGGCCTCGCCGGCGCCGGCAACGGCCCCGAAAGCGGGGCAAAAAGGCTAGCCTGGAAAGCTTTTTCTGCTAGCGCCGACCGCCCGGAGAATCGGGAGGTACGGTGCTTTTTCTTCACGTGCTCTTCACTTGGCGGCGGCGAGGGGTAGGCCCGCGGCAACCTGAAGGCTCCCGGGCGGGGGCATCCGAGGTCGGCCCGAAGCGCTGCTCGAAGGCCGCGCGCAGGGTGGCGTCCACAATGTCCATCCTCGCATCCACCCCCAGCCGCGCGAGGCTCGTCACGCCGGCATCGGCGATGCCGCACGGCACGATGCCGGCGAAGTGCTCGAGGTCGGGCGCGACGTTGATGGAGAACCCGTGCGAGCTCACCCAGCGTCGCAGGCGCACGCCGATGGCCGCGACCTTCTCGTATTCCTCCGCGCTCGCCGCGGGATCCCGCGCGACCCACACTCCGACGCGCCCCTCGATCGTTCGCGATGCCACGCCGAGTCGTGCCAGCGCGTCCATGACGAGCCCCTCGAGCGCCGCGACGTAGGCGCGCACGTCGCCGAAGCGTGCGCCGACATCGAGCATGACGTAGCCGATGCGCTGGCCGGGCCCGTGATAGGTGTAGCGGCCGCCGCGTCCCGTGCTGTGCACAGGAAAGCGCGCGGCATCGAGGAGCTCGGCGGGGCCCGCGCTGGTGCCGGCCGTGTAGAGAGGAGGGTGCTCGAGCAGCCAGACGAGCTCCGGCAGGCGTCCGGCAGCGATCCCTTCGATGCGCTGAGCCATGACCGCGAGCGCCGTCTCGTAGGGGACAAGCCCCGGCGAGACGACCCATTCGACGGCTTGGCGGGGGTGTGCTCTCATGCCTATCCCTTGGAATCCCGCGCAATCTAGCCGACATGGGTGCCTGCGGACCAGACGACGGCGGTCCGGTGTCGCCGCTGCTTGTTCCCGCCGGCCCGTTTTGCTAGAGGTGCGGGCGCCCGGCCCTGGCCCATGACCTGATCCTGGCCCTGGTTCGGCGCCCATGACGTGCGGTCGTGGCGGAATTGGTAGACGCACCAGCTTGAGGGGTTGGCGCCGCAAGGCGTGGAGGTTCGAGTCCTCTCGACCGCACCAGATCGCTCCGGGAAGAGACGCCACGGGTCCTCCGGGACCCGCGGAGCGTCGGATCATCCCTCCCACACCCAGACCGCTCCGATCCCGGCTGCCGCCAGCGCCAGGCAGACCGGGATGATGAGTATCTGGACATAGGCTTCCCACCCCCGCAGCCGGCCAGTCGCGGTGTCGATCTCCGAATGGAGGAACTCGTCGAGGCCGCGCCTGCCCGGGAGCAGAGGGCCATGGTTGGTGTGGCGCAGCGCGAGGTGGATGCCGAGCACGACGACTCCGACGATGATGCCCACGGTGGCAAGCCACGCCGATTCCATTGATCGGGTGAAATCCATCCACGCGGTGGCGAGTATCGAGGCGTAGGCGGTGACGATCGTCGCATAGACCGCGAGCGGGACCTCGGCGCCTGTCGACTGGAACTCGCGCGAGCCTTCCTCTTGCGAGGTTTCCGCGCTTTTCGGTTGGGACGGTGGAGTGCGGGGCGTCATCGGCATGATATGCCTCACGACCTGCTGCGAATAGTCGGCTGGCCGGCGGATGCGGGCCAGCCGCACCGGCTCCCGGACATCGAGCCGCCTCCCGAACATCGAGCCAACGTCCTCCTGCAGTTTCGGTTCACGGCGCAGGCGCGGACAAGTTGACGCGGGCGCCGCCCTGCTGAAAGACATAGTCGGCGCACGCACGCGCGAGGCGCCAGTGGAAGGGGCCGTGACCGTGGAAAGCTATCTGTGGGTCATGCTCGGCAGCGCGCTCGGAGGCGTCGGCCGCTACGGGTGTGCGGTGCTCGCCGTTCGCCACTTGGGCGAGTCGTTTCCCTGGGGAACGCTCGGCGTGAACATCCTCGGGTCGTTTGTCATCGGCCTCGCCGACGTGGCGGTGGCGTCCGGCGGCGCGCGCTACCTCCTCATGGCGGGCCTATGCGGGGGCTATACCACCTTCTCCGCCTTCAGCCTGCAGACGCTGAACCTCCTGCACGAGGGACATGCCGCGAGGGCTGCAGCCAACGTCGTCGCGTCGGTGGCCGCATGCCTCGTGTCGGTTTGGCTCGGTCACCTTGCCGGGTTCGCTTTGGGACGGGGCTGGTTGTGACCCCGTCGCGCATCTGGGAATGGATGTCCGGCCCGAGAGGGGCGATCTATTTCTGGATCGCACTCGGCAGCGGGCTCGGCGGCGTCGCCCGGCTCTGGTGCGCAAACATGGCGCCGCTGGTGTTCGGCGAGGCGTTCCCTTGGGGCATCCTCCTCGTCAACATCGCGGGCTCGTTCGTGATCGGCCTCTTCTTTGCCCTCACCGGGCCGGAGGGTCGCTTGCAGGTGAGCACGACGGCGCGCCAGTTCGTGATGACGGGCCTGTGCGGTGGCTATACCACCTTCTCGGCTTTCAGCCTCGATACGCTCCACCTGATGCGCGACGGGCGCGTGCTGGCGGCGGGCGCCAACGTGGTCCTATCGGTGGCGCTGTGCATCGGCGCCGCGTGGCTCGGCCACGCGGCGGCGTCACGTCTCAGCCGTAGATAGCTTCTGGACGCGAGGCAACGCTGGCGCGTCCGCGGCACCTGACCCGGCCGGGGCTCAGGTGGAATCCGGGATGAAGCTCCTCGGTCGCCTCCACCTGGGCGTCGGCGAGCGTCCGGAGTTGGTTGCGTACGGCCTCCACGGCCTTGTCCTTGTCCTCGATGGCGACGTCGAAGAGCTGCTGCCGCACCCGTTCGCAGCGCATGCCGCGATCGAGCGTGGTGACCTGAACCGTCCATCCCTTTGCCATCGGGTCCATCCTCGGTGTGCCACGAGCGTCCAATGCCGCGTGATCCTGCAGGGACCGTGCCAGTCCTGCCGAGGGCAGGCGGCGGCCGCCTGCTACTTGCGCCGCTTGGCGACGGCCCGCACGCGCTCCCCGATCTCCGGCAGCCGGTCGACGAGGCGCGTGAAGTCGTCGGCGTCGAGCACCAGCAGATCGGTGGAGCGCACGGCCGTGACGGTCGCCGCGCGCGGCTCGCGGGAGAGGAGCGCCATCTCGCCGAAGAAATCGCCTTCCTCGAGCCGCACCTTGCCGGTGCCGGAGTCCACGTCCACGCTGCCGCTGGCGATCAGGTACATGGCATTGCCGCGCTCGCCCTTGTGGATGATGATGGCGCCGGCCGGCACGGTGCGCGCGCGCAGCATGGCGACGAGGTCGGCGATGGTGGCGGCGTCCAGGTGCGCAAACAGCGGCACGCGCGCCACCATGGCGAAGGTGACGACGAAGTCGCGACGGCGGATCTCCTCGTAGAAGCCGCGGCCGATGATGGCGACGGGCAGCGCGAAGCAGCCGATGCCCAGCATGACCGTGATGGCGGCAATGATGCTGCCGAGCGTGGTGACCGGCGTGATCTCGCCGCCGCCGATCTTGGCCAGCATCGAGGCGGCCCACCAGATGGCCTTGGGCATGTCGCCGAGCTTGTCGGGCTGGAGGTGGCCCTCGACCGCATACATGGCGGCAGCGGCTGCGAGCAGAACGCCCGTGAAGATGATGACGCACGCGAGCAGCGAGCGCCGCTCGGCGGCGATCAGGCGGCCGAGCGTTGCCAGCGCCGGCGAGTAGCGCGCGAGCTTCAGGAAGCGCACCAGCCGCGTCAGTGCCAGCAGTGCCACGTTTGGGAACAGCAGCTCCAGCAGCAGCGGCAGCAGGGCCAGCGCGTCGATCAGCATCAGCGGCGTCGCTGCAAAGCGCAGGCGGGCGCCGGCCGGCGTGAACGACCGCAGCAGAGGGTGCTCGGGCGCGGTCCAGATGCGCGCCACGTACTCGACGGCGAACACCAGCACGCACAGCCGGTCGAAGACCTGCAGGCTGGCGCCGTAGTCCACCGCGACGTCCGGAATGGTCTGCGCTACGGCTCCCACGACATTGCCGACCACGAGCAGGACCAGCACCCAGTCGACGATGCGCGAGGTGAGCTCCCGGCGCCGCCCGTGCTCCAGGATCTGGAAGGCGCGCTGGCGCAAGCTCGCCCGGGGCTCAGGCTTTGCGTCCACCGAATGTCTCGCCCGCAGTTGTTGCCGCCTGACCGCCCGCAGCAGCTGCTTGTCGAGGGCCGGCACCGGCGCAGTCTATCCCGGCCTCCTCTAACGAATGGCTGCCGGGTTGGTCTAAACCTTAGCCGAACCGCTCTTGCGCGGGCAGCCTGCCGTGTGGTCGTCGGGGCTGACGCCAGACGCGGTTCGTGCGAGGGTGGTGGAGACAACCTTCATCATCCAGGGAGTACGCCCATGCGCGCCATCATCGCCTATCTGACCGCGAAGCCCGGCAAGGAAGCCGAGTTCAAGGAGAAGATGACCGCCCAGGCCAAGCGCTGCCTCGCCAACGAGGCGGGTTGCCTGCAGTTCGACGTGGTGCAGGACCCCAAGAGCCCCACCCGCTTCGTCATGCTCGAGATCTACAAGGACGACGCCGCCATCCAGGCGCATCAGGACAGCCAGCACTTCAAGGACTTCCGGCCCGTGGTGGGCGACCTGATCGCCGACCGCAAGATCGAGATCCTCCACATGGTATCCGACGGCAAGACCAAGCGCGGCTGACCTGCCGCCTGGTCGTGAGCCGGGCCAAGACCCAGGGAGGGTCCGGTCCGGCTTTGGCCATTGCGGCCTGCTCTACCCTGGCGGGACGGCGTTGACGCAACTCAGCGCGGCGCATCGGCGAACGCCGCCTGCAAGCGCTGGCAGATGCGCAGCGCAGACGCCTCCGGCACATTGGTGAAAGGGAGCAGCAGGGCGTTCTGGCCACGCACCTCGCGGCAGTAGTGGGAAAGCGCGTGCAGCGCATATCCCTGCGACTGCGCCCGCTCGGCCAGCACTGTGTCGCGCATGGGATGGCGCACGCCGGCCAGCAGGTGCAGCCCGCCGGACGCAACGCGGAGATTGAGGTCGTCTCCGACTGTTCGGCGTAGCCCGTCGATCAGGGCCTCGCGCCTGGCGGCATAGAGGGCGCGCATGCGGCGCAGGTGGCGGCCGAAGTGGCCCTCGTCCATGAACCGGGCAACCACGGCCTGCAGGTGGGTCGCGGAGCCCATGTTGCGCAGTCTGGCGGCATCGCCGAAGCGCCCGACCAGGTGCTGGGGCAGGACGAGATAGCCGAGCCGCAATCCTGGATAGAGGGTCTTGCTGAAGCTCCCCGCATAGAGAACGCGATCGCCCCGATCGATGCTCTTCAGCGCCGGCAGCGGCCGGCCCGCGTAGTGGAACTCCCCGTCATAGTCGTCCTCGATGATCCAGGCATCGCTGCGCTCTGCCCAGGCGAGCAGCGCCAGGCGCCGCGACAGGGACAGCGTCACGCAAGTCGGGAACTGATGCGATGGCGTGACGACGGCAAGACGCGCTTCGGGCGCCGTCGTCTCGCCGACAGCAACACAAATTCCCTCCGCGTCGACGGGGATGCTCGCGATGCTGGCTCCCATCGCCGCCAGGAGCCGGCTGGCGATGGCGTAGCCAGGGTCTTCCATCCAGACCGTGCCGCCCGGTGCGAGCAGCACCGTCGCCGCAAGCTCGAGCGCGCCCTTGTAGCCGGCCGTGATGACGATCTGGTCGGCTGAGCACGCAATGCCCCGCCCGATCGCCAGATAGCGCGCAATGCTCTCCCGCAACGGCTCGAGCCCGAGCGGGTCGGGATAGAGCAGGTCGGACCGGTCGAGGCTTCGGGCCTGGCGCGCAGCGATGCGCGTCCATTGCGCCCTCGGGAAAGCATCGAGCGCCGGCACCCCCATCAGGAATTGCGGTGGTCCCAGCCGTCCCTGCGCGACCGCAGGCTTCTTGCGGGCCGATGGGCGACGGCCGTTGCCAGGCTCGGCCTCCGGCCGCAGGCGACCCGTGGCGAGGTCCGGCGACACGGCGCTTCCGGCGGCGCCACGTCTGACGAGATAGCCTTCCGCCACCAGCAGCTGATAGGCCTCCTCGACGGTTCCTCGCGCTACGCCGACCTCGCTCGCCATGCTGCGCGCCGACAGGACACGGGCCCCGGGAGCCAGCTGCCCCGCCTCGATGGCATCGCGGATGCGCCGATAGATCTGTCGATAGGCGGGCGAGGCCCGCCTTCGCACGCGCGTGTGCGTCTTGGTCATGGTCCATGAAAATATGCAGAAGTTGGCCCTGTCAAATGGACCATCGCAGTCGTAAGGCAGGGGTTGGAGAACCCGGATTTCAGGAGAGCGAGCCATGCACGCGCAGCGGATGAACTACAGAGCGGCGTCGCCGGCCACCTACGAGGCCATCGCGGCCGCGGAGGCCCATATCCGCAAGTGTGGCCTCGAGCACTCCCTGATCGAGCTCGTGAAGATGCGGGCCTCCCAGATCAACCACTGCGCCTATTGCCTCGACCGCCACTCCAAGGATGCCCGGGAACACGGCGAGACCGAGCAGCGGCTCTATCTGTTGAATGCCTGGGAGGAGGCGTCCTGCTATACGCCGCGCGAGCGCGCCGCGCTCGGCTGGACCGACTCGCTCACGCTGTTGCCGAGCACGGGAGCGCCTGATGCCGACTACGGTGCCCTCAAGCCGCATTTCACCGACAAGGAGATCGTCGACCTCACGGTGCTGATCGGCCTCATCAACCTGTGGAACCGCATCGGTGTGGGCTTCCGGCTGCAGCATCCGAAATGAAACTGAGGGAGCCGGCGACTATGAGCGAACCGCCGTTTTGGCATGCTGAAGGCGACGAGGAGATCGCGGCCTGCTTTCCGCTGATGGCAGTGCTCCGCCCTCACCTGGCCGACGCGTCGGAGTTCATCCAACGTGTGCGCCGGCAGCGCCAGCAAGGCTATCGCCTGCTCGCGGCATGGGAAGGCAGCACGCCCGTCGGTCTGGCCGGCTACCGCTTCCATGAGATGCTGGTGCGCGGCCCGGCGGTCTATGTCGACGACCTCGTGGTTGCCGACAGCGAGCGCCGCCGCGGGCTCGGCGCGCGCCTGCTCGACGAGGTTGCAGCCATTGGCCGGCGGGAGAATTGCGCCGCCCTCGTGCTCGATACGGCGATCGGCAACAGCCTCGGACAGCGCTTCTACTTCCGCTACGGCCTGCTCGCGCGTGGTCTGCACTTCTCGATGCCGTTGGCGCCGCAGGCACAGGGGCACCGGACGTGACGAGGATCTTGCGCATCGATTGCAGCCCGCGCGGCGCCATCTCGCACAGCCGCAGGCTCGCCGACGAGATGATGGAGGAGCTGGCCCGCCACGGCGGCGATATCGTCAGGCGCGACCTGGCTCGAGACCCGCCGCCCATCGTCGATGCCGCCTTCGCAGCAGCGATGATGGTGCATCAGACAGCAAAAAGCGCCCGTGGCGTCGCCGCTCTGCAGCCCTCCGAGCGGCTTATCGGCGAGCTCGAGGCCTGCGATCTCTTGGTGCTCAGCACGCCCATGCACAATTTTACGGTGCCGGCGCTGCTCAAGGCCTGGATCGACCAGGTCGTTCGCTTCGGGCGCACGTTCCGCAGCACGCCGGAGGGCAAGATCGGACTGCTCGCGAACCGGCCGACATTCGTTCTGGTGGCGTCGGGCGGCTACATCATCGGCGCGCGCGCACGCCAGCCCGATTTCCTGACGCCCTACCTGACAGCAATCCTCGGCACCATCGGCATCCACGATGTCAACTTCGTGCACATCGATGGCATGACGCGAGACCTGGATCAGGGGATCGCCCGCGCTCGCGACGCCATGCGCGCACACATGGCTCGCCACCTTGCGCGCGGCAACCGTGCCGGCACGGCGCCATAGCCGGGACCGGCGCGGGGTGGGATCACGCCGGCTTGCGCGCTCGCTCGGGGTAGCTGCGGGCCATGCCGTCGCGCACGTCGTTCTGGATGCCGTACTGCGGGAAGGGGTAGCGGAAGCCGTTCTTGGCGAGCGCCTCCATGCCCGTGATCGCCTTGGCAACGTGCTCGGGCGGCAGGGCCATCAGCATCTCGTCGTCGAGCACGCCGCCGTAGCGCCGCTCGGCGAAGCAGGGGATGGAGAGCGAGGGCTGGCGCGTCTTGAGTGCACGGCCCCAGCTGTCTGCGCAGGCGCTCTCACCAACCACGCCCCAGTCGAAGCTCTTGTAGCCCGACCATTGCAGCCCGTTGATGAAATACATCATGGCGCCGGGCGTGGCGTAGAAGAGGGCGATATCGGGCGGGTCGAGCCGGCCCGAGGCGAGGGGCGCCACGGCAAGCGCCTCGTACTTGCCGTCCGCCACGCAATGCATGGCCGCCTGATGGGCGGTCGCATCCTCCAGCGTGGAGAACCACACGCCCGTCATGTGCTTGCCGGACTTCCACGCATCGTCCTTGGCGCGGCCGAGACCCACCACGGCGCGGCATTGGGCGCCGACCAGGTCCTCCGCCGTGATGCCGACCGTCCAGCCCAGCCGCGAGGCCTGCGCCACCACCTGGTCGAGCGTGTGCACGTTCTTGGGTCGGCGGATCTTGGGGATCGCCTCCATGTCGGCCCGGTTCTCGAACAGCTTCATGCCGAAGGGGATGGAGCGCAGCTTGAGCAGGCTCTCGAGCCTGGCGGCGAGATCGGCCATGGACTGCTGCATGAGCGTGCCTCCGGGGCTGACGATGCTTGTTGCGGGCAGCATAGCGAGGCTGCAGACGTTCCGGCAATCGCGGTGTCGAATGCTGGTTCCGATTCCGATGGGCCGGGGCTAGGCTCGCGGCAACAGCCAGGGCGCCAGCCGGAGGAAACCCCAATGACCACCCCGATCCCCAAGACACATCGACGCGCCGTCCTCGTCCGCCGCCCTGCGGGCTCGCCCGCAGAGTCCGACTTCCGCGTCGAGGAGGTGGCGGTGCCCGAGCCCGGCCCGCGCCAGGTGCTGGTGCGCAACATCTACCTTTCGCTCGACCCCTACATGCGCGGGCGCATGCGGGATGCCGCCTCCTATGCGCCACCGGTCGGCATCGGCGAGGTGATGACGGCAGGCACGGTCGGCGAGGTCGTGAAATCGAACCATCCCAACTACAAGGTCGGCGACATCGTCGAGGACCGGCTCGGCTGGCAGGAGTATGGCATCGGCCCGAGCCCGGCCATGCGCAAGATCGACCCCTCGCTGGCGCCGATCTCGACCGCCAACGGCGTGCTCGGCATGCCCGGCATGACCGCCTACTTCGGCCTCTACGAGGTGGGCCAGCCCAAGCCCGGCGAGACGGTCGTGGTGTCGGCGGCCTCCGGCGCCGTTGGGCAGATCGTGGGCCAGCTCGCCAAGATCGCTGGCTGCCGCGCCGTCGGCATCGCGGGGGGCGCGAAGAAGTGCGCCTTCGTCAAGGACACGCTCGGCTTCGATGCCTGCGTCGACTACAAGGCCGAGAAAGACCTCACGGCTGCCGTGAAAACCGCCTGCCCCAACGGCGTCGATGTCTACTTCGACAACGTCGGCGGCACCGTCAGCGACGCCGTGCTCGCCAACCTCAACTTCTATGCGCGCGTGGCGTTGTGTGGGTCGATCTCGCAGTACAACACGGCCGACTTGGGCCCGCGCCTGATGGGCACCTTCGTCGGCAAGCGCGTCACCGCTCGCGGTTTCATCGTCTGGGACTTCAACCAGAAGTATGGCCCCGCGCTGCGGCAGATGGGCGAGTGGGTGCGCTCGGGCCGCATCAAGTACAAGGAGGACATCGTCGAGGGCATCGAGAACGCCCCGCGCGCCTTCATCGGCATGCTGCGCGGCGACAACTTCGGCAAGATGCAGGTCAAGCTCGGGCCCGAGCCGCGGCGGTGACCCACTCCCCTCTCCCCGCTTGCGGGGAGAGGGAATATCACTCATGCGCGCGCCCGGCTTTGCTCGTCGCCGCGCCGCCGTATACCAATGGCAGGATCGCTCCGCCGGAGCACTCTCGCCCTCTTTCCTCAGGAGCAATGCCAGACATGTCCGAGCCTGATCTGATCGTGCGCGGCGCGAAGGTCATCACCCTCGACGCCAGCTCGACCATTGCCGAGGCCTTCGCGGTCCGAGACGGACAGGTAAGCGCCGTGGGCGCCTATGCAGACATCGTGCGCCGGCGCGGACCGCAGACCAGGATCCTGGATGCGGCCGGCAAGATCGTGACGCCCGGCTTCTTCGACGGGCATCCGCACATGGACCGGCAGGGACTGAAGGCGAGGGGTGGCGTCCCGCTCGAGGGCTGCTCTTCTGTGGCCGAGATCGTGGAGCGGGTCCGGGAAGCCGTCGCGCGGACGCCAAAGGGACAGTGGGTCGTCACCATGCCGATGGGGACGCCGCCGACCGACTACGTCTGCCGGCCCGAGCAGCTGGCCGAGGGTCGCTTCCCGACCAGGCAGGACCTCGATGCCGTATCGCCCGACCATCCCGTCTACATCCGCGCGCCGTGGGGCTGGTGGAGCCATCGCCCGTTCCCGTCGGTCGCCAACACCATGGCGATGAAGAAGGCAGGCGTCACGCGTGCGTCGGTAGCTCCTTACAACACGCAAATGCTCGTCGACGGCGCGGGCGAGCCGACCGGCGTGTTCCTCGATCGCAACTATGCGCCCATTATGGAGTACACCCTCTTCAAGTGCGTGCCGCGCATCACCTACGAGGATCGTGTTGCCGGCGTGCGGCTCGGCTGTGCGGCCTACAGCGCGGTGGGCACCACGGCCGCCTACGAGGGGCACGGCCTCACCCCTCCGCTGCTGGATGCCTACAGGCAGGTGCACGCTGCGGGTGATCTCACCGTGCGCATGCAGATCCCGCTGAGCATCCCCACGGCCGCGTTCGACAACCGCAAGATCGCGGACATCCTCCATCACTGGGCGGCGACGCTGCGCGACCGCGGCAGCGGCGACGACGTGCTGCGCGTGGAGGGCATCTGTGTGGACGTCGGGGATGCGGCGGTGGCCGACATCATCGGCGGCGACTACCCCTACGAGCAGTGGGCCGGCCACTTCTACCAGTCGCTCCCGCACGATCGCTTCGTAGAGATCGGGGTCCTCGCAGCCAAGCTCGGCATGCGGCTCAACTGCCTCGTCTGCTACGACCTGGAGCGCGTGCTGCGCGCCTACGAAGCCATCAACGAGCAGGTGAGGATCGTCGACAAGCGCTGGGTGATCATTCACGTGATCGAGGCAACCAAGGAGCAGATCGCCCGGATCAAGGCGCTGGGCCTCGTTGCTACCGTGACGCCGACCTTCATGTACATGGCGAGCGACCGCTTCGGGCTCGACAAGCTGCGGGAGCGGGGCATTCCGATCCGCGCGCTGCTGGACGCCGGCATCCCGATGGCGCTATCGACGGACAATGTTCCCTATTCGATGCCGTTCGCGATGTGGCTGGCCCTGTCGCGCTGGGACAACGACTCGCAGTCCCGGCTCGGCGAAAGCAACCTGACCAGGGAAGAGGCGCTGCGCATCTCCACCAAGACCGGGCACTATCTGACCTGGGAGGAGGATCGGCGGGGCTCGATCGAGGTCGGCAAGGCGGCGGACTTCATCGTGCTCGACCGGGACCCGCTGACCTGCGAGGAGGACGCCATCAAGGACATCAAGGTGGAGCGCACCTGTGTGGGCGGACGCGAGACCTATGTCGCCGGGGACTGAGCTGCCCGCCGATGGCGCGCCCTGCACGTTCGAGCACCTGGGGTGGCGCTGCGATGGGAGGGGTCTGCTGCGCCTCGGTGCGCTCGGCGCGAAGCCATGTCCGAGGTGCAATACCGGTGCGTTCCTGCTCGATGCGCAGCGCGGCCCGCTGGACCTGCGCACGTCGACGGGCTGCATTTGCTGCGCCCCACCCCTCATACGGGTGCAGTGGACGTCGGCCCTCCATCTCGCCGAACAGTGCAATCCGGCGGCTGTCGCGGATTTCCTGGCGCGAATGTCGCACGCGGGCGAGGACCCAATGCAGGTGGGCCTCGCTCCCAGCATCGACGACTATCTGGGCGAGTTCGGTCCGCTCACTCCAGCTCGGCGATGAGGCGGGCGAGCAGGGTGGCGCGGGGCACCAGCGACGAGACCAGGATGTGCTCCTCGTGGGTGTGGGCGCCGGCGCCCATGACGCCGAGACCGTCGAGGGTCGCCACGCCCATGGCGCCCGTGAAGTTGCCGTCCGAGCCGCCGCCGTGCTGGCCGTGGCCGAGATCGAAGCCGATGTCGCCGGCAATGCGGCGCGCGCGCTCGTAGAGCGCCACGGTTCCAGCGTGCGCCGCCCACAGTGGCCTGACCGGCCCGCGCTCGACCTCGATGCGCACGTCGGAGCGGGTGCCGACGAGGCCGTCCAGGACACGGCCGATCTCGGCGAAGGTGGCGGGGTCGCGCGACACGCACAGTGCCTGCGCCGTGCAGGTCATCGGCACGCAGTTCACCCACTGCCCCCCGTGCACGACGCTGACAGCGTAGGTGGGACCCTTCTCGAAGTCGGAACGGCTCTCCAACTCCTCGATGATCTGGGCCATGACGCGCACGGCCGAGCGGCCGTCCTTGTTGGTCCAGCCCGAGTGCGCGGGGCGGCCGTGGGTGGTGAGGAAGAACCGCTGGAAGGCGTGCCGGCCGGTCGTGACGTCGCCGCGCTCGCCCTTGGCGGGCTCGGGGATCAGCACGTATTTGTGGTTGCGCGCCTCCTCCTCGATCAGCGCGCGCGAAGTCGGGCTGCCGATCTCCTCGTCGGGGTTGATGACGATGGTGACGGGGAGGTTGAGCCGGCCGGAGTCCATGACGGCCTTGAGCGCGGCGAGCGCGAGCACTGTGCCGCCCTTCATGTCGTAGATGGCGGGGCCGTAGCACTTGTCGCCCTCGCGCCGGATCGGCAGCTTGTCGGCCAGCGTGCCGACGGGATGCACGGTGTCGGCATGGGCAATGATGAGAATGCCGGGGCCGTTGCTGCGCCCCGCGCGCCGGCAGCGCAGGATGTCGCCGAGCCCGTCGCGCCCCGGCACCCGCTCCACGGAGAGGCCAAGCGCGCCGATGCGCGAGGCGATCAGGTCCTCCATGCGGTTGACGGTTGCGGCCTCGTAGGTCGGGCTCTCGATGCGTACCCACTCGGTCAGCTCGGCGAGCAGCGCATCGGCGGAGAAGGTGGAGGCGGGGATCATGGCGGTGCTCCCAATGGTGAGAGGCCAAGATAGGTGTCGAGCGTGAAGCAAATCAATGTGCGATTGCGCTCGGAACCGATCGGACCAGAGGGCACGAATCCAGCATGCGTTAGGGTGACGGGAGAGGGCGCATACGAATGCGACCCGGCTCGATGACCGAGAAGTGGCCGGGCCAGTCGTTCCTTTCTGAGATCCGCGCGGCCAACGTGGCTCCGACATTCGGTGGGGGTATTGCAATCCTGAACAAGACGATCCCACATGCTGTCGGGAGGCCGCAGCTCCAGGCAAGCTCACCGAAATCCTTGTCGAAGGTGAGAAGCACGCGGCTCTCGCGCACCGCCCATGCCAGGACGTCCTGATCGTTAATTCCGGGTGCGAGCGCACGTACCCAACTGACGTCATGACCAGCTGCCTGAAGCGCAGTCACGGCCTCGCCCGGAAAATTCTCATTGGCAAGAAAGCGCATGTCACGCCGCGCTTGGATAAACCTTCTCCGACTTCAGAACATCGCGGGCGTAGGCGAGGCAGGCCGCAATGTCTTCGCGCATCAAACCAGGGTAGTTGCGAAGGATATCCGTCTCGCTCCACCCGTCGGCCATCAGCCCGATGATGAACTCCACGGATAGGCGTGTACCCCGGACAACGGGCTTGCCGGCAAGGATCGACGAGTCGACGATGATGCGGTCCGTCATGGCATGCTCCTCAAGGGCAGCATACCGCAGTCGTCCCGATTCCCCCAAACTGCGATCGAGGCGCTACTCCACCTCGGCGCTCGCGACCTTGCTCGAGCGGCGCGTCCAGGTCTGGTCGCGCTTGAGGAAGTCGTGCAGCGTCTTGCCGGGCTCTTGCCGGAAGCGCTCGCCCTGCACGGCGAAGGCGTCGATGCGGTCGAGGCGGAAGGTGCGGAAGTCCTCGCGCAACTCGCACCAGGCCGACAGCAGCCACACCGGGCCGAAATACGCGAGGCACAAGGGCCGGACGGTCCGCTCGGATGACTCGGCAGCCGCGTCGCGATAGCAGAAATGCACCTTGAGCTGGCTGCGCAGCGCCCGGCGCAGCTCGGCCATATTGAAGGCGATCGGCTCCATGTAGTGGTGCGACGGGGCCAGCAGCGCCGTGTTGGCCATATAGGTGCGCAGGCGGTCGGGGATCACCGCCTCGATCTTGGCGATGACGTTGCTGGCGGCAGTGGCGAGCTCGGCGTCGGCCCAAGACTCCACGATCCGCGCGCCCAGCACCAGGGCCTCGATCTCCTGCTCGTTGAACATCAACGGCGGCAGGTCGAAGCCCGCTTTCAGGACATAGCCCACGCCCGCCTCGCCCTCGATGGGCACGCCGCTTGCCACCAGGTCCTGGATGTCGCGGTAGATGGTGCGCTCGGAGACCTCGAGCTGCTCGCTCAGGTCGCGGGCCCGCACCAGATCCTTGCGGCGCATGAACTGGATGATCTCGAACAGGCGGTCGGCGCGTCGCACGCTGTTTCCCCACAGGCGATGGCTGATGGCTCGATCGCGGCACCCTAGACTACCCCTGCTGACAGCACGGTGTCAGGAGCATGTCAGGGCTCCTGACATGAGCCTGTCAGGAGGCTTCCCGCATAGTCGGTCCGCAACAGAGATTGACAAGGAGAGGCCCCATGATTTGCTCGCAAACCGCTCGTACCACCGCCCCGATTGCGAACCCAACCGGGGGTCTTTCGGACTTCCTTCGCCGGGCCTGGCGACGCTACTGGGACTGGAGAGCCAGGCGCATGACGGCGCACATCCTGCGGTCGCTGGACGAGCGGACGCTGCGCGACATTGGCATCAGCGCCGGCGAGATCGATTCCGTGGTCTATGGCCGGCTCGGCGACCGCAGATGCCGGTACCATGCGCATTGGCGCGCCTCCCTCGGCGCGTGAGGTCGGACGGCGGCTGGCGATTTCGTTCCTTGCAGCGGGCGGGCGATGCCCATTCCCGCCGCAATTTGCAACTAGCTCAAGGGCTTGGGGCAGGGGGTGCCTCGCCGATGCAGAGGTCTCGGGGGAGCTGACGCTTTCCCGGGCGCATCGGCGCCGTTTCGCGTTGTGTCCTGCGTATGCGTCGCCTGGCCCTGGCCCCGCTGCTCGCCGTCGCCCTGCTTCTATGCGGGGTGGGTCTGCGCGTGGCCCAGGCGGCTGACGCAATCACGGCCATCGAGATAAAGGGCAACCGTAGCATCGATGCCGAGACGGTGCGTTCCCGCCTCCAGCTGACAATCGGTGGCGCCTACGACCCCGCCAAGGCCGACCAGTCCGTCAAGGCCCTGTTCGCGACCGGCGTTTACTCCGATGTCAGGATTGAGCGGCGCGGGTCGACGATCATCGTTCACCTCGTCGAGAACCCGATCGTGACGGCTGTGTCCGTCGAGGGCAACTCCGCCATCGACAAGGCCAAGATCGAGGCCGTGATCCGGTTGAAGCCCCGTCAGGCCTACACGGTCTCGCGTGCGCGCGCGGAAGCCGTGCGCATTCGCGATCTCTACCGCCGCCAAGGTCGACTCGGCACTACAGTCGAGGCCAAGACCAACCCGCAGGGCGAAGGCCGCGTGGAAGTGGTGTTCGTCGTCAGGGAGGGCGAGGTCACCAAGGTCGACAACATCTCCTTCGTCGGCAACCGCCACTACTCCGAACGTCAGCTGCGCGATGTCATCTCCACCAGCCAGTCCAGCTGGCTCGATATCCTAAAGAGCGCTGCTTTCTATGATCCCGAGCGCATCGAGAGCGACCGGGAGTTGCTGCGCCGCCATTACCTCAAAACCGGCTTTCCCGACGTGCGCGTGTCGGCGGGCGAGGCCGTCAAGAACGCCCAGGGCACCGGCTATGCCGTCAGCTTTACGGTCGAGGAGGGCGAGCGCTTTACTTTCGGCGCCGCCAGCATCAGCAGCAAGCTCGCGGGGATAGAAGCGGGGGGCCTGCAGTCCGCGCTCGCCATCACGCCGGGCAACGTCTTCAACCAGGAGACGGTCGAGAAGTCGGTCGAGAGAATCGCGCTGGCGCTCGCCGACCAGGGCCAGGTGGCCGTGCGGGTGAGGCCGGTCCCGAAGCGCGATTCGGCCCGGCGCACGATCGACGTAGCCTTCCTCGTCGAGCCGGGCCCGCGCATCCTCGTCGAGCGCATCGACATCGTCGGCAACAAGAAGACCAAGGACTTCGTGATCCGGCGCGAGTTCCAGGTCGGCGAGGGCGCCCCCGTCAACGCCGTCATGATCGAGCGTGGGCGCAAACGCGTCCAGGCGCTTGGCTTCTTCAAGAGCGTCGCCGTCCAGAACAGGACCGGCTCGGCGCCGGACCAGGCGGTCATCACCATTACGGTGGTCGAGCAGGAATCGAACGACCTGTCCTTCGGCGTCGGCTACTCGATGCAGGAGGGCGTGATCGGCGACATCTCGCTCACCGAGCGAAACTTCCTCGGCAACGGCCAGTGGCTCCGCCTGAAGCTCGAGGGCAGCTTGACGCGCCTGCAGGCCGAGGTCGGGTTCACCGAGCCGCGCTTCCTCGGCACCAACCTGGCAGCGGGCTTCGACCTCTTCTACAGGGATGTCGACTACACCAAGCAGGCCTCATACATGAGCCAGAAGATCGGCGGCACGTTGCGGGCCCGCTATCCCATCAACGAGGAGTGGTCGGCCGGCGTCAACTACACGTTCGTGCGCAACAAGCTCTACGATGTTGGCGCCAACGCGTCGGCTGCCATCAAGGAGGCCGTTCCCGGCTTCCCGGACGCGACCTCCTCGACCTACTACACCTCCTCGGTCGGCTACTCGCTCACCTACGATACGCGCGACAACAAAAAGCGGCCGACCTCCGGCGTCTACTACACCGTCGCCCAGGATCTCGCGGGCGTCGGCGGCGACGTCCAGTTCCTGAGGTCGGTGGGCGAGGCGCGCGCCTACTACGCCGTGAGCGAGAACGTGACCGCCATGGCACGCGCCACGGGCGGCGTCATCACGGGCTGGGGCGGCCAGGATGTGCGCCTGCTCGATCTCTTCTATCGCGGCGGCGAGACGGTGCGCGGCTTCGCCACCGCGGGGATCGGGCCCCGCGACACCCAGAGCGTCAACCAGGACGCGCTGGGCGGGCGCATCTACTACGGCACCAGCGCGGAGCTCTTGTTTGCCATTCCGGGCGTGCCGGAGGACATCGGCCTGCGCGGTGCCGTGTTCGCCGATGCCGGCTCGCTGTGGAGCACCAGCAGCACAGCTGCAGCTCTGCCGGGTGTCGCCGGCAATACGCCGGCGCTGCGAGCCTCAGTCGGCGTGGGGCTCGCGTGGGACTCGCCGCTCGGCAACCTGCGCGTCGACTACGCGTTTCCCGTGCTCAAGGAGAGCTACGACAAGACCCAGGCGCTCAGCTTCGGCTTGAGGCCCTTCTGAGTCTTCGCCGCTGTGCCGCGTGGCACATGCCGATCGCGCGCTTTCGTGACATGGAGAGGGCATCTATCATCCAGCCACCCAGCTCGGAGGAACACGATGCGTATGCCTCGACGTGCTCGCGCTCTGGCACTGCCGTGCGCGGCGCTGCTGCTTCCGCTCGCCGCGCTCGCCCAGACGACGCCACCAGCGACGGCGCCGCCCCTGCCGCCACCGATCGCCTTTCAGGACGCCCTGCTGAAGGCTGCCAACGATCTCTTCTCGAAAGCGGACCTGCAGGGCGCGCCCGAGAAAGTCACCCTCGTCATCGATCCGCTCATCGATGGCGTCACCGGCGCGCAGTCCGTTGCCACCCAAGGCATGGAAAAGCGCATCACCGATCTCGTCAAGAAGGACTATCCCCGCTTCGAGGTGACGCGCTTCAACTCCGCGTCGGTGGCCAAGGGGCCGGTCGTGCTGATCGGCACCTTCACCGCCATCAACAGCGGCGGGGCGGCGGCCGGTCCCCGCGACGCTTACCGCATCTGCCTGGCGCTCGCTGATCTCAATACCAAAAAAATCATCTCCAAGGGTTTCGCCCGCGCGACCACAGACGGGATCAACCCGACGCCCGTCTCATTCTTCAGCGACAGCCCGGTGTTCTCGAAGGATGCTGCCACCGACGGCTACATCCGCAGCTGCCAGGGCACCAAGGCCGGCGACCCCTTGCAGCCGGCCTATGTCGAGCGCATCGCTTCGGCCGCAATCCTCAACGATGCCATCGATGCCTACAACGGGCGCAAATACAAGCAGGCGCTCGAACTCTATGAGAGTGCCGCCAAAGCCGAGGGCGGCGAGCAGCTGCGCGTGCTCAACGGCATTTACCTGAGCAACTGGCGGCTCGGCCGCTATGCGGCCGCCGAGGACGCCTTCGGCAAGGTCGTCGACTACGGTCTCAAGTCCGCCGACCAGAGCAAGCCGATCGCCGTCAAGTTCCTGTTCCGCAAGAATGCTTCGCGCTTCGATCGGTACGATCGGGAGTACGCGATGTGGCTCAAGCAGGTTGCGCAGCGCACCGCCAAGGCCGGCGGCTGCCTCGAGATCGTCGGACACACGAGTCCCACCGGCCCTGCCGCGCTGAACGACCGGCTGTCGCACCTGCGTGCGGAGCACGTGCGCGACCGGCTGCAGGAGCAGGCCAGAGGTCTGCATCAGCGGCTGATCACGACGGGCGTCGGCTCGCGGCAGACGGTCGTCGGCACCGGCAAGGACGACGCAAGCGACGCCGTCGACCGCAGAGTCGAGTTCAAGACCATCGCCTGCTGAGGCGCGGCTTCATCGTCTCGCGACAACCGTCATCCCGGCGCTCGTCGCCGGGATCCCGCTTGCAGGGAGCGAGCCATTGCTGTGTCGATGGCGACGCAGAGGGCATGCGCATCAGCGACAGACTCCGCGCTCGGCACAGCGACAGTCTCAGGGCGTAGCGGTGAGCTGGCGGGCGACGCGGAAGCCGACGTCGTCGAAGCGCGAGCCGGCCGGCGCTTTGGCGCGCACCGCGACCCGCAGCATGCGCGCCGCCGCCGACCAGGCGCCGCCGCGCACGGCGCGTTGGCTGCAGTCGCCGGAGGTGCGCCCCTGTCCGTCGGCGGGCACATCGGCGAGGTTGTCGGTGTAGCAATCCTCGACCCACTCCCAGGTGTTGCCCATCATGTCGTAGAGGCCGAAGGCGTTGGGCTTGAAGCTGGCGACCGGGGCCGTGTGCGCATAGCCGTCGTTGCAGCGCAGGAACTCCCAGGCCGCCGGCAGCCTGGCGGCGCTCGCCGCCTGGTCGGCGCCGTTGCCGGCCGCGCACAGGTCGGCCTCGCTGCCGGCACCGGCGAAGCGCCCGGTCGCTCCGGCCCGTGCGGCGTATTCCCACTGCGCCTCCGACAGCAGCCGATAGGGCTTGGCCGTCGTCTTCGACAGCCACTCGGCGTAGGCCTTGCTATCCTCGAAGCTGACGCACACTGCGGGATGCGTGCCGGTCTGGGGATAGCCCGGATTGCGGAACGAGCGGCCGTCCCGCTCCCTGGGCTCGTTGCCCTCCAGCGTCCAGCACTTGTCCCCGACCTTGTGGCCGGTGGCGCGCACGAAGGCCTCGAACTGGTCGCGGGTGACCTCCGTGCGCCCGATCGCCAGCGGCTGGCGCAGGACGATGCGGCGCTGCGGACCCTCGTTGCCGGCGGCGGTGCCGGCGTCGATCTCGCCCTTGCTCGACCCCATCGTGAGCTCCCCGGCGGGGACAACCACCATCTCGGGGCAGATGCCGCAGTCGCGGAACGTGCCCTTGGCGATCAGCGCCCGCTCCTCCTCCGTCTCCGTCTTGCGCCGCTTCTCGAGGTCGAGCAGGGCCTGGCGCTCCTGTGCCTCCTTGTCGCGTTTTTGTGCCTCGAGCTCGGCTTGGCGCTTAACCTCGGCCTCCTTCTTGCGCTGCGCGTCCAGCTCCGCCTGGCGCCTGGCCTCCGCCTCCTTCTGGCGTTGGGCCTCCAGCTCCGCTTGCCGTTTCAAGTCGGCCTGGCGCTTGTCCTCTGCCTCCTTCTGCCGTTTCTGCGCCTCGATATCCGCTTGGCGCTTCGCCTCGGCCTCCTTCTGGCGCTGCGCCTCCAGCTCCGCCTGGCGCTTGAGCTCTCCTTGGCGCTTCTCCTCGGCCTCCTTCTGCCGCGTCTTGGCCTCCAAGTCCGCCAGTCGCCTGGCCTCCGCGTCGCGTCTTGCCTGCGCCGCGATCTCGGCGGGGTCGGTTGGTTGCTGCGTGTACCAGTAGCCGCCGTATGCCCCGCCCAGGATCGCGATCGCCGCGGCCACGATGATCGGCCAGCGACCCAGACCGCCTCCGCCGACGGGTGCATCGCTCGGCGCCGACCTTGCCGGACCGGTCGAGGGCTTGAGCGCCTCCACGAAGCGGTTGAGGCTGAGGCGCCGGTCCTCGTCGAGCAGCATCGGCCGCACCTCCGCCACCGAGCGCGGCCGCTCCGAGTGGCGCACCTTGAGGCAGGTGTCGATGGCGGCGAGGAAGCCCGGCCGGTACTGTCCCCGCCCGATCTGGGCGGCCGGGAGCATGCGGTCCTCGTCGAAGCGCAGCGTCGCCTCTTCGGGGTGCTTGTTGGCGATGGCGCGATAGAGGGTGCCGCCCAGCGCATAGAGGTCGGACCACGGCCCCTGCAGGCGCCCGTCTGAGGAGTACTGCTCGTGGGGCGAGTAGCCGGCCTTGACGATGCCGGTCATCACCTGGCTCATCTCCGCCACCGCGCGCCTTGCGGCCCCGAAGTCGAGCAGCACGGGCGTGCCGTCGGCGCGCACGATGATGTTGTCGGGGGCGATGTCGCGATGCAGGAAATCGGCCGCGTGCAGCATCTCCAGCGCATCGAGCAGCGGCGCCACGATACGATCGAGCTCGGCCTGCGTGGGCAGGCGGCCGAGGCTGCGCAGCCAGTGCTCGAAGCTCGCGCCCCGCTCGAAGCGCATCACCATGTAGGCGGTCGAGTTGGCCTCGAACACGCGCGTCACGCGCACGATCGAGATGTGCTCGAAGCGCGCCAGCGTGCGCGCCTCCTCGAGGAAGTTGGCCTTGCCCCAGTCGAAGGTCTTCTTGTGACGGTCCGATCTCGGCCGCACGTTCATGGTGCCGGCGCGCTCGCCGAAATCGTGCGGGTAGTATTCCTTGACCGCGACCATGGTGCCGAGGTTGATGTCCTCGGCCTCATAGGTGATGCCGAACCCGCCCGAGCCCACCACGCGCAATATGCGGTAGCTGCCGTCGAGAACCATTCTCGTGGGCAGGACCTCGCGGCTGTCCAATGCGCTTCCTCCGGCCATGCGATCGAACCATCAAGGTTACCAAAGAACCTCACCCGGGAAAACGCGCCTCCGGCCGCCGGCGCGCTTGCACGTAGCGTCACGAAGGGACACAAAAAGCGGGTTGGGCGGCTGTTTCATGTGGAACAGCACAGGTGCGCCTTCGCGAACTATTGAACAAGCCGGATCAGAAGCAGCACCCGCCCGCTCCAGCCGTAGGAGAATTCAGATGGCCCTCATTTCGCGATACGCCGCCAGGTATGCCGGCGCCCTTGCTCTCGCCTCCGGCCTGGCGCTTTCCCCGGCGCTCGCGCAGGCGCCGACGCCGCCCCCCGCCCCGCCGCCCACGCCCATCGCCTTCGAGCAGGCGCTGCTCAACGCCGCCAACACCCTTTTCTCCAAGGCCAACCTGCCCATCGGCGGCGATCGCGTCCCTCTTATCATCGAGCCGCTGATCGATGGCTTCACCGGCGCCCAGTCGATCACCAGCCGCTCGATGGAGCGGCGCATCTCCGACCTCGTGCGCAGCGACTACCGCCGCTTCGAGCTGCTCCCCTTCACCACCCAGTCGCTCGACAAGCAGCCGGTCGTGCTGATCGGCACCTTCACCGCCATCAACAACGCCGGCGTCGCCGGGGGCCCGCGCGATGCCTACCGCATCTGCCTGGCGCTCGCCGACCTCAAGGACAAGCGCATCATCTCCAAGGGCGCCACCCGCGCGCTGCCGGAGGGCATCGACCCGACGCCGACCTCGTTCTTCGACGACAGCCCCGCCTTCGTGAAGGACCCCGCGACCGACGGCCTGATCCGGAGCTGCCAGGCAAGCAAGCTCGGCGAGCCCCTGGACCCCGCCTATTCCGACCGCATGCGCGTCTCGGTCCTCGTCAACGACGGCATCGAGGCCTACAACGCCGGCAAGTTCAACGATGCGCTGAATCACTATGAGTCCGCCTGGCGCGCTCCCGGCGGCGATCAGCTGCGCGTCCTCAACGGTCTCTACCTCGCCAACTGGAAGCTCGGCCGCCGCGATGCAGCGCGCGACGCCTTCGACCGCGTCGTCGACTACGGGCTCAATGCCGAGCGCATGGCCGTCAAGTTCCTGTTCCGGCCCAACGCCGCGCAGTTCACGACCGACAAGGGCGTGCGGCCGCAGTACGACATGTGGGTGGCGGAGATCGCCAGGCGCGCGACCTCCGCCGACAAGTGCCTCGAGGTTTCCGGCCACACCAGCGCCACCGGCGCCGCCGATCTCAACGAGAAGCTGTCGCTGCAGCGCGCCGAGTACGTGCGCGACCGCCTCAACGAGGTGGCCGGCAAGACCGCCAAGCGGTTCGCCCCCGTCGGCGTCGGCCCCCGCCAGCTGATCGTTGGCACCGGCAGGGACGATTCCAGCGACGCGCTCGACCGCCGCGTCGAGTTCAAGACCATCCCGTGCGCCGGGATCACGGCCAGCAGCGACAAGGTCGTGCCTGCCAAGGCCTCCCCCGACAAGCCCGTCAGCAAGGCCGCATCGAAGCGTCCCGACGGCGGCGAGCCGGAGAAGGCGAGCGAGCCCGCGCCCAAGCCCAAGGCCGCCAAGCGCACCGCGAGCCCCAAGCGCTACGTCGACGAGGACGGCAACGTCCGCTCCCAGCAGGTGCCGGGCGAGGTCCGCCGCCAGCTCCGCAAATACGGCATCGACATCGACTGAGACGTGTCATCCCGGAATTTCGCGCCCGCCCTCGGGCTTGTGCCGCACAGGGCCCGGGATGACCGTTACAGCGTCGGCAAAACCTCGAACGCGTCGGGCGGATCGCCGCCTTCCTGGAGGATGCGGACCGCGGTGACGCGTGCGGAGGGGGGACCGTCGCGGCAGCGCTGGAGCATCTCGGCGACGGCGTCGGCGTCACCGCAGAGGAGCGCCTCGACCGAGCCGTCGCGGCGGTTGCGCACCCATCCCGTGAGATCCAGGCCGGTCGCTGTGCGCTCGGTCCAGTAGCGGTAGCCGACGCCCTGCACCGTGCCTTCGACCAACACGCGCACGCAGCGCTGCTTGTCCGCCTTCGCGGCCATGCCGCTCCTCAGTAGCCGAGCGCCATTCCGTCCTTGCGGCCGTCGGAGGCGCCGACGAGCACGCCGTTGGCGCGGTCGATGACGATCGCCTGCGCGCCGCCCCAGGGCATGCGCCGCGCAGCAACGCGGTGGCCGAGCTCCTCGAGGCCGGCAACGACGGAGGCCGGCACCGACTCCTCCACCAGCACCGATTCACCGTCGAGGAACACGCGCGGGGTGTCGATCGCAGCCTGCGGGTCCATGCCGTAGTGGAACATGTTGGTCATCATGTAGACGTGGCCCATTGGCTGGAAGTGCGCACCCATGACGCCGAAGGCCATGTAGGGCTTGCCGCCCTTGAGCACCATGGCCGGCACCAGCGTGTGCATGGGTCGCTTGCCCGGCGCGATGCAGTTGGGGTGGGAGGGATCGCAGACGAAGCCTTTGCCGCGGTTGTGCAGGACGACGCCGGTCTTGCTCGTGACGATGCCGGAGCCGAAGTCGTCGTAAAGCGAGTTGATGAAGGACACCGCCATGCCCTTCTCGTCGACGACGCAGAAGTAGACGGTGTCGGAGCCGGCGGGCTCGGGCAGGGCGCCGAGGTCCTGGCGGCGGCGCTTGCGCTGCACGCGCTTGGCGAGGTTGTCGATGACGGCGTCCGACAGCATGTGCTCGACGGGCACCTCGGCCATGTCGGGATCGGCGACGAAGCGGTCGCGCATGGCGAAGGCGAGGCGCGCCGCCTCGAGCTGCACGTGGTAACGCTCGACCGAGACGGGGTCCTTGGGCAGCCCCGTCTTCTCCAGGATCTTGAGCAGCATCAGCGCGATGATGCCCTGGTTGCTTGGGGGAAGCTCGTAGAGGTCGACGCCGCGGTAGGAGAGAGAGAGCGGCGTCACGTAGCTGCAGCGCTGGGCCGCGAAGTCGGCCATGGTGTGAAGTCCGCCCAGCGCATTGAGCTCGGCCACGATGTCCTTGGCGACCTCGCCGGCATAGAAGCCCTCGCGCCCCTCCCGCGCGATGATCTTGAGCGTGCGGGCGAGCGCCGGAAACTGCATGACCTCGCCCTCGCGCGGCACCTCGCCGTGGCGGAACAGGTGCTTCTTGGCGCCGGCATGGTGGGAGATGCGGCCCGTCAGGGCCCAGTCGGCGGCCACGCGCGGGGACACGACGAAGCCGCGCTCGGCATAGTCGATGGCGGGCGCGAGCAGCCGCTCGAGCGGCATGGTGCCGTGGTCGGCGAGCAGCCGCGTCCAGCCGTCGATGGCGCCGGGCACCGTGACGGCATGCGGGCTCGTCTCCTCGATGCGCTTGAGGCGGGACTTGGCGAGCCACTCGGCCGTGGCGCCGGCAGGTGCGCGTCCCGCGGAGTTGAGCGCGATCGGCTTCTTGCTGCCGGGCTTGGCGACGAGGGCAAAGCAGTCACCGCCGATGCCCGTCATCTGCGGCTCCACGACGGCCAGCACGGCGGCGGTGGCGATGGCCGCGTCGACGGCGTTGCCGCCGGCCTTGAGCGTCTCGATGGCGGTCAGGCTGGCGGCGGGATGGGAGGTGGCGCACATCGCCCGGCGCCCATAGACGAGCGAGCGGCCGGGGAGGTGAAAGTTGCGCATCGGAGGCTCCGGGACAGGCAGGTGGGTGCTGCTCCCCGGTCGCGGGGAGAGGGAGGGACAGTCACGGAAATTGCCGCGAGGCGCAAGCGGGCGGGACAAGATGACCGCGCGATGAGGCGCTCAGGCCGGCTGCAGCGCGCCGCTGTCGTGAGCGGGAGCCGGCCCGTAGCAGTTTGCCCTCGGCTCGCCGGCCGCCAGATGCAGCCAGAGCGCCATGACCACCGCCGGGAGCATCACCGCCGAGAACGTCGCCCGGAAGGCTGGCGTGCCCGTCTCCAGAGCGTCGGGACCAGCAATCAGGGCAACGGCAAGGGCCAAGACGAGCGCGACGGCGAGCCAGCCCAGGACGCAGCCCAAGAGCCACCAGCTGCTGTGGCCGAGGTCGTGCAGCCGCTTGGAGATCGCCGCGTAGCCGAGCCAACCGAAGACGAGGTTGGCGAGGAAACCGCGCCAGCCGAGCAAGCTCGCGTTCATGATCCAGAGGCCGAGGACGAAGGCGAGCTGGCCCGCGATCAGGGTGACGGCGGCCCAGATCAAGTCGACGCGGTCGAAGCGGCCGCGCGGATCGGCGAGATCGAGGACATAGCGGATACCCGGAGACATGGGTCACCCTTACGCTGGACGAGTCTCGAGCCTACGCCGATAGGGTTGCTGCTCCGTTAGCGCCGCATGCCCGTCGGCTGATGGTAAGCTCGTGCGGCCGGCGACGGCTCGCCCGCGGTCCTACAACGGAGGCAACAACGATGTCGGAATGGTTCGAGATCCTGTCGCGGCTGGGCGCGGCGGCCATCGTCGGCGGCGGCATCGGCCTCAACCGCCACCTGCATCACAAGTCGACGGGACTGCGCACGCTGAGCCTGGTGGCCTGCGGGTCGGCGGGGCTGGTGCTGGCGGCGCTGCATGCGGCGGGCACGGCGCCGCACGTCGATGCCATGAGCCGGGTGATCCAGGGCCTCATGACCGGCGTCGGCTTCATCGGCGCCGGCGTGATCATCCGCACCCCGACGGGCGACAAGATCCATGGCCTGACGACGGCGGCGACGGTATGGATGACGGCGGCGCTCGGCGCGCTGTGCGGCACCGGCGAGTGGAAGATCATTGTGGCGCTGTCGCTGATCGTGGCGATCGTGCTGCTGATCGGCGGACCGCTCGAGCGCTGGTGCGATGAGCTCCTGGGCAGGGAGCGGCCGCGCTCGCAGTAGGCCCCAGCGCACAAAATCGCCGGCTCGAGGACGGCGCTCAGGATGATCGGCAACCATCGCACGCTGGGTTTGACGTTCGGCGCGATAACCTGCCCCGCCGGCAGGCGAATGCGCATCCGCACCAAGAGAGGAAGGGCCAGGCAATTCCTGGCCACCGCGGAGCCAGGAGGCGGTTAAGCACCGGCTTGCCACCACGATTGCGCGCCATCGGTATTCTTGCGACATTGAAACGAACGGGCCTCGCCCTACAGGATTGAGCCGAAGGAGCGACGTGGAAAGCCGGTTGGTTCTGCCTACGAACGCCGTTCTTAGCGCCAGCTACCGCATTTTGCGTGTGGTCGGCACTGGCGGGTTTGGCATCACCTACGAGGCCGAGGACATCAACCTCGGCACCATGGTGGCGATCAAGGAGTATTACCCGGTCGAGTTCGGCGAACGCGACTCCACGATGAGCGTGCGGCCCAAGTCCGAGCGCCACAAGCAAACCTTCGAGTGGGGCCGTTCGACCTTCCTGCAGGAAGCGCGGACGCTGGCGCGCTTCGAGCATGCCTCGATCGTGCGCGTCACGCGCGTGTTCGAGGCCCACGACACGGCCTATATGGTGATGCGCCTGGAGAAGGGAGAGAGCTTCAAGGCCTGGCTCAAAAACCTCAAGCGGCCGCCGACGCAAGAGGAACTCGACGCCCTTGTCCACCCGCTGCTCGATGCGCTGGAGTTGATGCACGCGGCGGATTTCCTGCACCGCGACATTGCTCCAGACAACGTCATCGTACGACCCGACGGGACCCCTGTACTGCTCGATTTCGGCTCGGCGCGCCGGGCGGTGGCCGAGGCAAGCCACTCGCTCACAGGCATCGTGAAGGCTGGCTACAGTCCGCCCGAGCAGTATTCATCCGATGGCCGCCTGCAGGGCCCGTGGACCGACGTCTACGCGCTCGGCGCCATGCTGTACCATGCCGTCACCGGCAGGCCACCGGATGAGGCGACCCTGCGCTTCGATCGCGATCGCATGGTCTCGGCAACTACGAACCCCATGGGCAGGTTCCGACCGAGCTTCCTTAGCGCAATCGACGCTTGCCTCAGGGTAAAGCAGTCGGAACGGCCGCAATCGGTGGCAGAGCTCCGGCCGCTGTTGTTGGGGCCGATATCACGCGTGAAGTTGCGCGCAATTCACTCTGCCGCTGCCCCTCCAGAACGGCCGATGACGCGGGTAATCGCGTCGGCTGGACGCAACCCTCGAAATTGGATGCTCGCGGCCGTCGTGCTGGTAGCGATGGCCGGCGCCTACGCTGGATTCGAGTACACGCGTTGGCCTGCACAGGACCCCGGCCCGCCGCGTGCGCCAAGCGACGGTGCCGAGCAGGCGAACAACGAGGCCGAAGTACCCCTGCGGTTCGACCAGCCGATCCGATCCGGGCCTTACCCTGTGAAGGGCTTCTCGATCCAACAGCTGACTGAAGGGGTGCCTCTCTTTCCCCCGATCGAAGGCCTCGAGGAGTCCCTGTGGAAGAAGCCCTGCAGCTCCTGCCACAAATGGGACAAGGAAAGGTTGTGCCAGCAGGGCAAGTCCTATGTGGACGCAGCCAAGTACATTTTTCGCCAACCGCATCCCTACGGCCCCCCCTTCCAGGTCGCACTGATGCGTTGGGCTAAGAGCGGATGCGAGTGATCGGCGAGAGCATGTCGCTGACGCGGGCACTGCACACGGCCACTGTGCCAAGGGATATACTTGGTCCGCTGCCGCGCGCACTCGCTTGTTGATGGAGACGGCGATGATCAGACGTGTGGTCTTATGTCTGGCGCTCTTGTCCGGCCCGGCTGCTGCGCAGGAACCTGCGTGCACCTTCTACAAGGTGGATACGAGCTTCCTGAACGTCAGCAAGGACGTTGGCGGCCACATCTACACGGACGTGCTCTACGATGGCGAGATAGCCTGCGTCTCACGCCAGGATAAGGCCCATGGCGAGGACTGGGGCTTTATCTCCTACAAGCTCGAGGGCTCCAGCGGACGCAAGGCGGTCGACGGCTGGTCCTCGCTTCGGGCCATGAAGCAACTATCGCCAGCCGAGGCAGCGGCCGTCGGCAGCAGGAGGGCACCGGCCGCAGCCGCCAAGCCTGCACCTCCCAGTGCGGCTCCGGTGGCGCCCGTGCCCGGGTCCGCCACCGTTCGTCCCGAGGACGTCTTGCGCTTCAACCAGCCCGTCCCCTTCGGGCCATTTCCCGTCAACGGAAAGACAATCAAGGAGCTGGCCGAGGGCATCCCCTTGTTCTCCCCGATCGAAGGCCTCGAGGAGTCAGTCTGGAAGAAGGAGTGCAGCTCGTGCCACAAATGGAACCAGGCACGGCTGTGCGACCAGGGCAAGACCTATGCGAAGGACGCCAAGTTCATTCTGCGGCATCCGCATCCCTACGGCGGCACCTACAAGATCGCCTTGATGCGGTGGGCCAAGAGCGGCTGCGAATGAGCTCCGGAAGTCTATAAGATGCAAAAGCTCACGCCTCGTGGAGTAGTCGGCATGCTCACGACCCTAGCGCGCGTTTGTCTCGTGATTGCTCTGTTTGCAACGGCGATGGGAGCCGGCAAGGCCCGCGCCCAGGACTTCCTCAACCAGGAGTGGGTGCTCAACCCGCGCCTTTCCAACGTCTACATGCAGACCGTGAAGAACAATGCCGTCTTCGAAACCCTGCAGTTCACGGCTGTGGAGGGCAACGTCAGCAAGAACGCCGAAGTCACCGTCAAGATCGAGCTGAACTCGATCGAGACGGGCACCGATGTGCGCAACGTGCGCATGCGCTTCCTGCTTTTCGAAACCTACAAGTTTCCCTACGCAGAGATCAGCGCCAAGCTGGACAAGGCGAAGCTGAAGGCCCTCGCGACCGAGACGCGACTGTCCTACCCGCTGACATTCACGGTCGGCATGCACGGAGTTGTGAAGGAGTTCAAGTCGGTGGTGTGGGTCACGCGCATCAGCGACACCGCCGTCTCGGTCTCCACGATCGAGCCCATCATCGTCACCGCGGAGAGCTTCGGCTTTGCCGGGGGCATCGCCAAGCTCTCGGAGTCGGTCGGCGGCATACCCATCGCCTCGGCCGCGTCGATAACCTTCGATCTGGTGTTTGCGTCGGGCAGTCTCAAGCCGGCGCTCGAAGCGGCACGTGCCGCCCGAGAAAAGTCCAGGGCGGAAGAAGCCTCGAGCGCAATCTCGGCAGAGGCCTGCGAAACCCGGTTCGCCGTGATCTCGAAGACGGGCGCCATCTATTTCAAGACGGGTAGCGCCGACCTCGACCTGGCGAGCGCGCCGCTCCTGAACAGCGTCGTCGACATCGCCAACCGGTGTCCGGCGGTCAAGATCGACGTGGAAGGGCACACCGACAACATCGGCACCCAAGGCTCCAATCGGGAGCTCTCCGAGCTGCGCGCAAGGTCGGTGGTCGACTACCTGAAGCGCAAGGGCGTCGCTGCCCAACGCATTCAGTCGGCCGGGTACGGCGATACTCGCCCCAATGCGCCGAACGATACGGAGACCAACAGGAGCAGGAACCGGCGGATCGAGTTCAACGTTAGGAAGGACTAGCCGGCATTTCGGCCGTGCGGCGCCGCATTGAAGAGTGCCCATCGGGGCGAGGAGGCTTGCGCCCCCTCATCACGCGAACTCCATGATGACGGCATCCACCGCGAGGCTGTCGCCAGGCTTGGCCTTGATGGTCTTGACCACGGCCTCGCGCTCGGCGCGCAGGATGTTCTCCATCTTCATGGCTTCCACCACGCACAGCGCCTCGCCGGTCTTGACCTCCTGGCCCGGCTGCACGTGGATTGCCTTCACCTGGCCGGGCATGGGGCAGAGCAGCAGCTTGGAGGTGTCGGGCGGCACCTTCTCGGGCATCAGGGCGGCGAGCGCCGCCTCGCGCTCGGTGTAGACGTAGGCGCGGGCGCGGATGCCGCGGGTGCTCAGGTCATAGCCGTTGAGGACGGGCCGCACCTGCACCCACAGCGGCCGGCCATGCACCATTCCGGTCCACACCGGCTGGCCCGGCCACCAGTCCGACTGCAGCTCGAGCGTGTCGGCCCGCTTGCCCCGCTCGTCGAGGAACGAGACCTTGATCGGCCCGCCCAACTTGCCCTCGACGTGCGCCAGAACCTTGTCGTTGCCGATCTGGGCGATGCGCCGGCTGGCGAAGTGCACCTCCGGCCCGTGCATCTGCTGGGTGATACGGCGCCGTCTCGCGTTGCCGAGGTGATCGATGGCGACGGCGACGGCAGCGAGCAGCTGACGCTCCTCGGCTGCCGGCTGACGGCCCTTGAAGCCGCCCTTGAACTCCTCGGCGATGAAGCCGGTGGAGAGCCGACCCTCGCGCCAGCGCGGGTGGCGCATGAGGGCGGAGAGGAAGGGGATGTTGTGCTCCACCCCGTCGATGACGAAGGCATCGAGCGCGTCGGCCTGCAGATCGATCGCGGCCTCGCGCGTGGGCGCATGCGTCACGAGCTTGGCGATCATGGGATCGTAGTGCATGGAGATTTCCGCGCC
>Ga0247829_10000036_pt1 | contig 33972 bp, 31 predicted proteins | sample 12C_Control_Day4_FD_207765 | JGI IMG/M metagenome (GOLD analysis project Ga0247829, IMG submission 207765) | Soil microbial communities from agricultural site in Penn Yan, New York, United States - 12C_Control_Day4 | ecosystem: Environmental > Terrestrial > Soil > Agricultural land | place... | reverse complement strand
TCGTCGAGCGCGAGGCTCCTGGCGGGCAGGCCGGTACGTCCTCGCGCATCGAGAACTACCTGGGGTTTCCCAGCGGCGTCTCCGGCGACGAGCTTGCAAGCCGCGCCCTGCAGCAGGCCAGGCGGCTCGGGGCTGAAATCCTGGTCACGCGCTCGGTGGTCGGTCTCAATCCCGCGGCGCGCGAGGTGCTGCTCGACGAGGGCGACGTCGTGAAGGCAAAGACCCTCATTCTCGCCACCGGCGTGGCATGGCGGCGCCTCGCCATCGACGGGCTCGATCGGCTCATCGGCAAGGGCGTGTACTACGGCGCATCGCGCAGCGAGGCGAGCTCGACCCATGGGCACGACGTCCACCTCATCGGCGCCGGAAACTCGGCGGGCCAGGCGGCGTTGGCCTTTGCCACGCATGCACGCAAGGTGACGCTCGTTGTCCGAGGCGAGTCCCTGGAAAGCAGCATGTCCCATTACCTGATCGAGCAGCTCCGCACCAAGTCCAACATCGAGGTGCTGCCGGGGGCACAGGTGCAGGCGGTCCACGGCGACACGCACCTGACGGCCATCGACATTCACGACAAGGCAAGCAAGCAGGCGCGCCGGCACGATTGCGGCGGCTTGTTCATCTTCATTGGCGCCGACGCGGAGACGGAATGGCTGCCGGCGGATATCGCCCTCAATCCGCGCGGATACGTCATGACGGGTGACGACCTGAAGAAGGCCGGCCGCTGGTCGCACGGTCGCGATCCCTATCTGCTCGAGACCAGCGTGCCGGGCGTCTTCGCCTGCGGCGACGTGCGGCTGAGCCCGGTCAAGCGTGTCGCCTCGGCTGTCGGCGAGGGCAGCATGGCAATCGCCTTCGTGCATCAGTATCTGGCCCAGGCAGGCCAGTCGTAGTCCAAGCGGAGGCCGGGATCGGGCTATCCCGCTACCGCCAGCGGTTGTTGCTGACGCTGCGCCAGGCCTCCAGGTTCGCCTGCGCCAGGAACAGGGCGACGAACAGCAGGAAGATGCCGGTCGGTATCGCGTAGTAGGCGACGCCGGCTGCCACGGCCAGTCCGAGGCCGGCAACGATCTTCACCGACCACGTCGGCCCCAGGATGGCGCCGAGCCAGGCATCGAGCGTGTGCCCGCCGTCGAGCGGGTAGGCGGGCAGCAGGTTGAAGCACATCAGGAAGAAATTGGCCGAGGACAGCACGGCGAGCGGCAGCGCCAGCATCGGCCGGCCGATGCCCGCCGCGTCGTCGACGAGCGCGCCGAGGCCGAGCCACAGCCCCAGGTTCACGGCCGGGCCGGCGAGGCAGATCACCGTGCGCGCGAACACGGAGGACGGCAGCGAGCGCTCGAAATGCGCAACCCCGCCGAGCCCCGTCAGGTCGATGTGCGACACGCGCGCATCGAACAGGCGGCCGGCGAACGCGTGGCCGAGCTCGTGCAGCAGGATCGACAGGATCAGGCCGATGACGATGATGAATCCCGCCGACATCGCCTGCATGTTGCCGCTGGTGAAATAGGGATAGGTGAAGATCAGCAGCACCAGCACGAACATCATGTCGAGGTAGATTTCGATGCCGGCGATGCGGCCGAGCTCCAGGCGGTTGAACATGGCTGCTCTCAGGTTGGGTGGTGGTGCGCCGGGCTTGCCTTCACTGAGCCGCGGCGTCGGCCTGCGGCCGGTGCCGTCCCTTGATCTGGGTGCGATGCATGATGCGCCGCGACGTCGCTTCGAAGGGGTCGCGGCGATGCATGGTGGAGCGGTTGTCCCACAGCAGCAGGTCGCCGACGCGCCATTTGTGCACGTATCTGAGCTCCGGGCTGGCGATGTGCGCCCACAGGGCATCGAGCAGGGCATCCGACTCCGCCGGCGAGAGCCCCTCTACATAGGAATTTCGCCGCCGTCCGAGGTAAAGCATTGGCGCGCCCGTGGCCGGATGGCGGCAGACCGCGGGATGCCAGGCGCCGGGAGCCTTGTGCGGGTCGTCGGTCGGTTGCACGCCCTGGCGCAGGTAGCCGGCGCTGTTATAGGTGCCGTCGTGCTTGATGCGCCGCCCCTCCACCCTTGCCTTCAAGTCCTGGGGCAGCGTCTCCCACGCCGCCTGCATGCCGCAAAGCCAGGTGTCGCCGCCGCTCGCCGGGATCTCGAGGGCGTACAGCATGGAGGCATCGGGCGGCATCTCCAGATAGCTCATGTCGGTATGCCATACGGCCTCGCCGGCCCCCAGCGAGCCGATCGGCCGGCCCGTCTCGTCGAGCACGGTGGAGACGACGTAGACGTCGGGATAGCCGGGCGGGCTCTGGCGCCCGTGCTCGTTGACCGGCGGGGGATCGAGCTCGCCGAACCTGCGGCTGAAGCTCAGCAGATCGTCGTCGCCGAGCTGCTGTCCGCGGAACAGCAGCGCGGAATGGAGATGCCAGGCCCGCTCGATCTGCGCGAACTCGGCCTCGCCCAGAGCCGCAAGGTCGACGCCCGATATTTCCGCGCCCACGGCCGGCGTCAACGGAGAAACCGACAAGGCCATCGCAGCCTCACCCCTTGCCCTTGTTGCGGGCGCCCAGCGTCCTGAGGCGCAGCGCATTGAGGCGGATGAAGCCCTCGGCGTCCTTCTGGTCGTAGGCGCCCTTGTCGTCCTCGAAGGTGACGAGGCTCGTCGAGTAGAGCGACTTGTCGCTCGCGCGGCCCGTGACGATGACGTTGCCCTTGTAGAGCTTGAGGCGCACCTCGCCTTCCACGTGCTCCTGGCTCTTGTCGATCGCGGCCTGCAGCATCTCGCGCTCGGGCGCGAACCAGAAGCCGTTGTAGATGAGCTCGGCGTAGCGCGGCATCAGCTCGTCCTTGAGGTGGCCGGCGCCGCGGTCGAGCGTGATCGACTCGATGGCGCGATGGGCGGCGAGCAGGATCGTGCCGCCCGGCGTCTCGTAGACGCCGCGCGACTTCATGCCGACGAACCGGTTCTCGACCAGGTCGACGCGGCCGATGCCGTTGTCGCGGCCGAGCTCGTTGAGGCGCGTGAACAGGGTGGCCGGCGACATCTTCTTGCCGTCGAGGCTCACGGCATCGCCCTTGGCAAAGCCGATCGTGATGTCGGTTGCCTTGTCGGGCGCCTCCATCGGCGAGATGGTGCGCTGGTAGACGTAGGGCGGCGGCTCGACCGCGGGGTCCTCCAGCACCTTCCCTTCGGAGGAGGAGTGCAGCATGTTGGCATCGACCGAGAACGGCGCTTCCCCGCGCTTGTCCTTGGCGACGGGGATCTGGTGCGTCTCCGCGAACGCGATCAGCTCCTCGCGGCTCCTGAAGGCCCACTCCCGCCACGGCGCGATGATCCTGATCGAGGGCTCGAGCGCATAATAGGTGAGCTCGAAACGTACCTGGTCGTTGCCCTTGCCGGTGGCGCCGTGGGCCACCGCATCTGCGCCGGTCTTGCGCGCGATCTCGATCTGCTTCTTGGCGATCAGCGGCCGCGCGATCGAGGTGCCGAGCAGGTAGACGCCCTCGTACAGGGCATTGGCGCGGAACATCGGGAACACGTAGTCGGCGATGAACTCCTCGCGCAGGTCCTCGATGAAGATGTTGCCCTGCTTGATGCCGAGCAGCTCCGCCTTGCGCCGCGCCGGCTCCAGCTCCTCGCCCTGGCCCAGGTCGGCGGTGAAGGTGACGACCTCGGCGCCGTAGGTTTCCTGCAGCCATTTCAGGATGATCGACGTGTCGAGGCCGCCCGAGTAGGCGAGCACGACCTTCTTCACTTTGCCTTTGGCGCTCCTGGCGGCCATCGCATGCCTCTTGCGGCGTGGGGAGATTTGCGGCGCACTATAGGCGAGATCGGCGTGCCGGCAAGCCGCGCGCCATCAGAGGTTCATTCCGAGAAGGACGCGACGGCCATGAACGGACGAACAGCGAAAATCGAGTTCTGGTACGACTTTGCGTCGACCTACTCCTACCTCTCCGCCATGCGCATCGAGGCGCTGGCCGGGGCGGCGGGCGTTGCCGTCGAATGGAGGCCGTTCCTGCTCGGGCCGATCTTTGCCGCCCAGGGCTGGACCTCGTCGCCCTTCAATCTCTATCCGGCCAAGGGGCGCAACATGGTGCGCGACATCGAGCGCCTCGCTGCCGCGCGCGGCCTGAGCTTCGTGCTGCCGGCAAAATTTCCGCAGAACAGCCTGATGGCCGCGCGGCTCGCGCTGGTGGGGGCTGAGGAGGATTGGATCGCGCCGTTCACGCGGGCCGTCTATGCGGCCGAGTTTGCCGATGGCGCCGACATCTCCGACCGCGTCCGCATGGGCGCCATCCTTCAGAGCTTGAACCTTGATTCCGAGCGCATTTTCTCGCGCATCGAGCGGCCCGACCTCAAGGACCGTCTCAAGCAGCAGACCGGGCGCGCGCAGGGGCACGGCATCTTCGGGGCTCCCTCTTTTGTGGTCGGCGCGGAGCTGTTCTGGGGCGACGACCGCCTCGAGCAGGCGCTGGAGTGGGCACGGCGAGGTTGAAAAACGTTCATTGGGCATTCATCCGCACTGGCGCCTAACCAGGAGGCATCAACACTCGGAGATGACTGCCGTGCGCAATCTTCTGCTGAAGTCTTTCGGAATATCGGCCGCCGCCGCGGCCCTCGCCGTGTTCGGCTACTCAGCCCAGGTGCAGGCCCAGGCGGCCAAGAAGGAGGAACCCAAGGCCGCCGCCAAGAAGGAGCCCGCAAAGAAGCCGCCGCCGGCGTGCACGACCCTCAAGACCGAGGCGGCGTGCAAGGGACGTGACGACTGCGTGTGGACCCCCGAGGGCGTCGACGCGAAGACCAAGAAGAAGACCAAGGCCGCGTGCAAGGCCAAGCCGAAGGACAAGAAGGCCGATCCCAAGAAGAAGTAGCCCGACACGATCTGCAATCAGAATTGAGGCCGCCAGTCCTCCCGGACGCGCGGCCTCATGTTTATTAGTTCATCGGCGGGATTGTGAGGGCGCCCGGTCGGGTCCAGACTGCGGCCGCCAGGCAGAAAAGGGGACGCGGATGAATAGACTCGCGCGCATGACGTTCGTGATCGCAGCGGGGGCCCTTCTTCTGGGCATCCAGGGTGCTCCGGCACGAGCTGAGAAGTGCATGAAGGTGGGCGGCTGGGGCACGGGGGCGCTCGAGGGCTTCGCCACCTTCATGGCCGAGGCTGCCATGAAGAACGCGGCCAAAGCCAAGCTCGGCGACGCCGTGAAGATCGGCGCGGTCTCCAAGAAGTGCGAGGTCAAGACCCTGCTCTACGAGTGCACGGCCTTCGCCCGCGCCTGCAGGTAGATCGGGGCGGCGCCTCGCCTGAGATCGCCGGTTATCTCCGACGCTCGAGCCGGCTCCATCCCGCGAGCCGCCGCGCGGCCTCGGCCATGTCGGCGGTGGTGCCGGCATAGCAGAAGCGTACGTAGCCGGCGCCGCGCTCGGCGTCGAAGTCGATCCCCGGCGTGGCGGCGACGCCGATGTCGGCCAGCATCTGCTTGCTGAAGGCGAGGCTGTCGGCCGTGAAGTCGCTGACGTCGACATAAAGATAGAAGGCGCCGTCCGCGGGCAGGATGCGCGCGAGGCCGGCCTTGGGCAGCGCATCGAGCAGCAACGCCCGGTTCTCTGCGTAGACCCGCTTGTTGGCCTCGAGTTCCTCGATGCCGTCGAAGGCACCGATGGCCGCCACCTGCGCAACCGTCGGCGGCGAGATGTAGAGGTTCTGCGCCAGGCGCTCGATCGGGCGCACCAGCGCCTGCGGCACCACCAGCCAGCCCACGCGCCAGCCCGTCATCGAGAAGTACTTGGAGAAGCTGTTGATGACGACGGCCTCGCTGCTGTGGGCGAGCGCCGTCTGCTCGCTCATGCCGTAGGTGAGGCCGTGGTAGATCTCGTCGGAGACGAACCACACGCCGTTGCGCCGGCATATCTCGGCGATCTCGGCGAGGCGCCCGGGCTCCAGCATGGTGCCCGTGGGGTTGGCCGGGCTGGCGATGACGAGGCCCTTGATGGCCTCCTGCCGGGCCGCCTCCTCGATCTGGCTCGCGGTCGGCATCCAGCGTCCGGCGGCATCGGTCACGATCGGGACCGGCTTCTGCCCGAGCGCGGTCAGGATGTGGCGATAGCAGGGATAGCCTGGTGCGGGCAGGGCCACCCGCGCGCCATGGTCGAACAGCGCCAGGAAGGCCAGCACGAACCCGGCCGACGAGCCCGTCGTCACCACCACCCGCTCCGGGGCGATGTCGACGCCGTAGCGCTCGCGGTAGTGGCGGGCGATGCGCTGGCGCAGCGCCGGCAGCCCCAGGGCGACCGTGTAGCCCAGCGTCTCGCGGTCGAGCGCCCGCTTCACCGCCTCGATCGCGGCGCGCGGCGCGGGCGTGCCCGGCTGGCCCACCTCCATGTGGATGACCTTGTCGCCCTGCGCCTCGCGCGCCGCCGCGGCCTCCATGACGTCCATGACGATGAACGAGGGCACCGCGCTGCGCTCGGAAGGCTCCAACGCGAGCATGGCGCGTGCAGCACCGGCTCCGGGTGGCTCGGCAGATGCGGGTCGCGTCGTATCGGTCACTGCAGCCTTCATGCCACACTCCGTTGCCGCGAGCCCTCAAACCGCCATGGTTGCGCCCTACCCGGCGGCATCGGCGCTTGTGCGGGCGCGGTCCACCGGCACGGCCCCGTGCCGTCGCGGCAATGTAATTGGCGCGTCAACGGCATGCGGCTTATAGTTGGGGCGGCTCGAGTTGCCTAGAACCATGGCAGTGGCCAAGGTTTGCATGTACCCGGCAAGTGCGCTCACAGGGCTAGAACGCGGGTCTCGCACCGTGCAAGCAGATAGGGATCGGGACTTGCGCACGATTGCGCTCCCTCACCAGCCGAAACCGCGAATGACGCCCCCAAAAGAGCAAGGGCGCGTCTCGCGATGGAGGGCCGCCTCGGTCGCCGCCATCTATACCGTGGCCGCCTCGCTTGCGGCGATCTCTCCCGCGGCGGCGCAGAACCTGCCGCTCATCCGCGACACCGAGATCGAAAACCTGCTCAGGGACTACTCGGCGCCGATTTTCAAGGCGGCCGGCCTCGGCGCGCAGAACATAGCCATGCGCATCATCAAGCACGACAGCTTCAACGCCTTCGTGGTCGACGGGCGCAACGTGTTCATGAATACCGGCGCGCTCATGCAGGCCCGGACACCGAACGAGGTGATCGGCGTCATCGCCCACGAGACCGGCCACATCACCGGCGGCCACATGGCGGCCCTGCGCGGCCGGATCGCCCGCGATGCCACCAAGAGCCTGCTGCTGACCATCCTCGGCATCGGCCTGATGGTGGGCGGCGCCGCGGCCGGCGGCGACACGGCACGCGAGGTGGCCGGTGCCGGCGGCGGCCTGGCCATGGGCGGCAGCGACGTCCTGATGCGCTCGCTTCTGAGCGAGCGCCGGGCCCAGGAATCTGCGGCCGACCAGGCTGGCCTGCGCTTCCTCGACGCCACCCGGCAGTCGGGGCGCGGCATGCTCGCAACCTTCGAGCGTTTCGCCGAGCAGGAGTTCTGGTCTGCCAAGGACATCGACCCGTTCGTGCGCAGCCATCCGGTGGCGGCGACCCGCATCAATCAGTTGCGCGACAGGGTCGAGGCAAGCGCCTACGCCGATGCCAAGGATGCCCCCGAGCTGCAGTTCCGGCACGACATGATGCGGGCAAAGCTCGACGGCCATATCCTGCCGGTGCAGGCGACGCTCAACCGCTATCCCGCAAGCAACACCAGCCTGCCCGCCCGCTACGCGCGCGCCATCGCCCGCAACTGCGCGGGCAATTGCGCGCAGGCGATCGGCGAGGTCGACGCGCTCATCCGCGAGCGGCCGGACTATCCCTTCTTCTGGGAGCTGAGAGGGGAGCTGCTGGTCAAGGCCGGCCAGGCGCCGCATGCCATCGAGTCGCTGCGCAGGGCCGTCAGCCTGCTCGAGAAGCAGAAGCGCGCCAATGCGACCATGTCGCTGTCGCAGTCCCACATCCTGCTCGCCCGCGCGCTCATCGACGCCAACAATCCAGGCTACCTCGACGAGGCGATCAGGATCCTCACGTCGACGCTCGGTGCAGACAAGCCGCTGGGCCAGGGCGAGGACGATGACTGGATGGGCTGGTATCAGTTGGCGGTTGCCTACCAGCGCAAGGGCAACGAGGCCGAGGCCCTGCTTGCCACCGCCCGCAAGCACTTCTATTCCGGCAATGCTAAGGATATTCGCGAGGCCCAGATTTACGCCAAGCGCGCCCAGGGTAAGTTTGCCCGCGGCTCGCGCGGCTGGCTCATCGCCGAAGACATCATCACCTACAAGATCCCCGCCTGACCCTGCCCGGACCCCACCAAGACGCCGGCCCGGGCAAGGGCCAAGACAACGGAAGGAATGCAGATGCCTGCCAAGACGCCAGCCTCACTCGCCTCGCGCAAAGCGGCCGCCCTCGTGCTTGCGCCGATGGTTCTCATACTGGGCGCCACGCTGGCAATCGGCCAGGGCGCATCGCCGCCCGCGGCTTCCTCCAGCCCCGCGGCCAGCGCATTCACGCCTGAGCAGCGCAAGGAGCTGGGCGCGCTCATCAAGGAGATCCTGGTCAACAATCCCGAGATCCTGCTCGAGGCCCAGAACGCCCTCGAGGCCAAGATGGACAAGATCCAGTCCGAGCGCATGGCCGTCGCCATCAAGGAGCACGCAGGCGAGCTGTTCCGCCCGACCGGCTCCCCCATCGTCGGCAACGCCAACGGGGATGTGCCGGTCATCGAGTTCTTCGATTACAACTGCGGCTACTGCAAGAAGGCCTTCCTGGACATCGCCAAGCTGGTGGACAAGGACAAGAAGGTGCGCGTCATCATGAAGGAGTTCCCGATCCTGTCGAAGGGCTCGGAGGAGGCGGCCAAGGTGGCGCTCGCCGCCAAGATGCAGGGCAAATACTGGGAGTTCCATCGCGCCCTGCTGCAGAGCCAGGGCCAGGCCAACGAGGCCACGTCGCTGAAGGTCGCCGAGAAGCTCGGGCTCGATATGGCCCGGATCAAGAAGGACATGGCATCGCCCGAGGTGCAGAAGGAGATCGACGCCACCCGTGAGCTCGCCACCAAGATGGGGATACAGGGAACGCCGCACTTCATCGTCGGCGACCGCATCGTCCCCGGTGCGCCCGAGAACTTGGCGGAGCTTCTGGGCAAGCACGTCGAGGAGGTGCGCAAGGACGGCTGCAAGGTCTGCTAGAATAATGAGAGGCACGGCGGCGGGGCCCTTAACGGTCGCCGCAGATGCCTCTGTACAACCCTTCGGCCTCCCTTTCGCGGGGGTTGGAAAGCTGATACGAGGGTCAGCTGATTGTAACAGTGTTCGCGGCGCTCTCCGCGTTATCCGCTAAACCCCGAGCTGCGGCCACGTCCGTGGCCACTATCCAGGCGGCGGCCAATGCCCAAGCCGATCTTCGTGCTCAACGGCCCGAACCTCAATATGCTGGGCGTTCGCGAGCCGGCCGTCTATGGCTCGGAGACGCTCGACGACGTGCGGCGCCGCACCGAGGCGCGTGCCAAGACGCTGGACCTCAGCATCGATTTCCGGCAATCGAACCTGGAAGGCGAGCTCGTGACCTGGATCCAGGAGGCTCGGGAGGCCGCATCCGGAATCATCATCAACGCGGGTGCCTATACCCACACCTCGATCGCCATTCTCGATGCGCTGACCGCGGCCGAGAGGCCCGTGATCGAGCTGCATCTGTCGAACGTCTTCCGGCGCGAGGGCTTCCGGCATCACTCCTATGTATCGGCCGCCGCGCAGGGCGTGATATGCGGGTTCGGGCCCAAGGGCTACGAGTTGGCGGTCGAGGCCATGGCCGACATGCTGGCAAGCAAGAAGAAGCCGGGGCGGTGAATACAGGGTCTCGCGGGAAGGAGCAGGGAACTGGACGAGCGCATGGCTAAGGATTCGAAGGGCAAAGGCAGCGTCGAGCAGGCTCTCATCCGCGAGCTCGCCGAGCTGCTCGATGAGACGCGCCTGAGCGAGATCGAGATCGAGCGCGAGGGCTTGCGGGTGCGCGTGGCGCGGCAGATGGCCGTGCAGGCCATGCCGATGGCGCAAGCCGCGCCGGTTGCCGCGACTCCGGCCGCGGCGGCAGCAGCGGCGCCCGCACCGGCCGCAGCCGATCCTTCCAAGCACCCGGGAGCCGTCAAATCGCCGATGGTGGGCACGGCCTACCTCGCGCCCGAGCCCGGCGCTGCTCCTTTCATCGACGTGGGCACCCGCGTCGCCCAGGGGCAGACGCTGTTGATCATCGAGGCGATGAAGACCATGAACCACATCCCGGCTCCGAAGGCCGGCGTCGTCACCACCATCTTCGTTGGCAACGGCCAGCCGGTGGAGTTCGGCGAGACCCTGGTGATCATCGAGTAGCAGTCACGACAGGGGCCGGCGGCAAGCGATGTTCGAGAAGGTACTGATCGCCAACCGCGGCGAGATCGCGCTCAGGATCCAGCGGGCCTGCAAGGAGATCGGCATCGCCACCGTCGCCGTGCATTCCACGGCCGATGCCGATGCCATGCACGTGCGCCTGGCGGACGAGAGCGTGTGCATCGGCCCGCCGCCGGCGGCCGAGAGCTACCTCAACATCCCCCGCCTGCTCGCCGCCTGCGAGATCACGGGCGCCGACGCCATCCATCCGGGCTACGGGTTCCTGTCGGAGAACGCGCGGTTTGCCGAGATCCTGGAGGAGCACGGCATTACCTTCATCGGTCCGACCTCCGAGCACATCCGCCTGATGGGCGACAAGATCGAGGCCAAGGCCACCGCCAAGCGCCTCGGCATCCCGGTCGTGCCGGGCTCGGACGGCGCCATCACCAACGAGGCGCAGGGGGCCAGGATCGCCAAGGAGATGGGCTTTCCCGTGCTCGTCAAGGCGGCAGCCGGCGGCGGCGGCCGCGGCATGAAGGTAGCGCGCACGGCCGAGGACCTCGACATCGCCATCAAGACGGCGCGCGCCGAGGCCAAGGCCGCCTTCGGCGACGACAGCGTCTACCTCGAGAAGTACCTGGAGAAACCGCGCCACATCGAGGTGCAGGTGTTCGGCGACGGCAGCGGCAACGCCGTGCATCTGGGCGAGCGCGACTGCTCGCTGCAGCGCCGGCACCAGAAGGTCATGGAGGAGGCTCCTTCCCCGGCGCTGAACGACGAGGCGCGCGCCAGGATCGGCTCCACCGTCGCCAAGGCCATGCAGAAGCTCAGGTATCGCGGCGCCGGCACGGTCGAGTTCCTCTACGAGGACGGCGACTTCGCCTTCATCGAGATGAACACGCGCCTGCAGGTGGAGCACCCCGTCACCGAGATGATCACGGGGCTCGACCTCGTCATCGAGCAGATCCGCATCGCCTCCGGCGCGCCGCTGTCCGTCTCCCAGAGCGACGTGACGATCTCCGGCCACGCCATCGAGTGCCGCATCAACGCCGAGAACGCCCGCACCTTCATGCCTTCGCCCGGCACCATCACCTACTGGCATCCGCCGGGCGGCCTCGGCGTGCGCGTCGACAGCGGCGCCTACCAGGGCTATCGCATACCCCCCTACTACGACAGCCTGATCGGCAAGCTCATCGTGCACGGCAAGAACCGCAACGAGTGCCTGATGCGGCTCAAGCGCTGCCTGTCCGAGTTCGTCATCGAGGGCATCGAGACCACGATCCCCCTGTTCGCAGACTTGGTGAACCAGCCCGACATCGCCAACGGTGTCTACGACATCCACTGGCTCGAGAAATTCCTGCAAAAACCATAATGTGTTGAGAGGACTACCGGCCGAGTCCGCAATCGGCGAAGAAGGCTCATGGCGTCGCGCGACGACATCATCATCGAGATTACGCCGCAGGTGCTGCTCAAGGCCTACACGTGCGGCATCTTTCCCATGGCGGAAAGCGCCGACGATCCGGCCCTCTACTGGATCGAGCCGCAGCAGCGCGGCATCCTGCAGCTCGACAAGGTGCACGTGCCCAAGCGGCTCGCCCGCACCATCCGCCAGGGCGTGTTCGAGGTCCGCATCGACAGCGATTTCGAGGGCGTCATCGACGGCTGCGCGGCCTCCCGCGCCGGCCGGCGCACCACCTGGATCAACCGCAAGATCCGGGGGCTCTATCGCGATCTTTTCGACGCCGGCTACTGCCACACCATCGAGACCTGGAGCGAAGGCAAGCTGGTCGGTGGCCTTTACGGCGTGGCGCTCAACGGCGCCTTCTTCGGGGAAAGCATGTTCTCCACCGCCCGCGACGCCAGCAAGGTGGCCCTCGTCTTCCTGTGCGCCCGCCTGCTGCACGGCGGCTTCACCTTGCTCGACACCCAGTTCGTCACCGAGCACCTGAAGCAGTTCGGCACCGTCGAGATCGACCGCGCCGAGTTCCACAAGCTGCTCGAGAAGGCCCTGGCCCGCCAGGCCGACTTCCACGCCCTCCCCACCGACGTGAGCCCGCAGTGGGTCCTCGACATCGTCCAAGCCCAGCAGCCCGCCACCGTGTGACGGGCCTGCGAGCGGCTCCGGTCCCTCGGCAAAATCGCACTTGAACTCATGGCCCGGACGCCCGAGGCTTGGCTAGCGCCGTCGGGCCTGCCGTCCCGGCGTTCCCTGCGTACCACCCTCCCGTCCCTTGAGGAGCCACCATGCCCGCAAGACCCAGCTACGCCGTCATCGGTGCGGGGATCGGCGGGCTGGCGCTGGCGGGGTTCCTTGCACGCAACGGCGTGAAGGTGAGGGTCTACGAGCAGGCCAAGGAGTTCCAGCGCATCGGCGCCGGCATTCAGATGAGCCCCAACGCCGTGCGCGTCCTGCGCGCGCTTGGCCTCGAGCCGGGCCTGCGCAAGCTCGCCTTCTATCCTCCCGCCTGGAGCCATCGCGTGTGGGACACGGGCGAGCACCTGGCTGACCTCACGTTCGGCGCCGAGGCGGAGGCTCGCTACGGTGCGCCCTACCTGCTGATGCACCGCGGCGACCTGCATGCGGCGCTGTTCTCTGCCGTGCCGGAGGAGCTCATTGCACGCGAGAAGAAGCTCCTCGGCATCGACCGCAATGGCGCTGGTGTCACCCTCAGCTTTGCCGATGGCACCTCGGCCGAGGCCGACGCCGTGATCGGCGCCGACGGCGTCCACTCGCGCGTGCGCGAGATCCTGCTCGGGCCGGAGAAGCCGAAGTTCACCGGCCGCGTCGCGCACCGCACGACCTTCCCGGCGGCGCTGATGGGCGAGTTCGCCGTCGACACCTGCACCAAATGGTGGGGACCGGACCGCCACATCGTCATCTATCCCGTCCGCGCCGAGCGCGAGGAGGTCTACTTCGTCACCAGCGTGCCGGACCCGACGTGGAACGTCGAATCCTGGTCGTCTCGCGGCGAGATGGGAGAGGTGCTGGCGGCGCTTGCGGGCTTCCACGAGGACGTGCAGCGCCTGTTGCGGGCCTGTCCGCAGGTGCACAAGTGGGCGCTGTTCGAGCGCGATCCGCTGCCCAGGTGGTGTGAAGGGCCGATCGCCTTGCTGGGCGACGCCTGCCATCCCATGACGCCCTACATGGCGCAGGGCGCAGCCAGCGCGCTGGAGGATGCCGCCATGCTCTCGCGCTGCATTGCGGGTGCGGACGATCCTGCCGAGGCGCTCTCGCGCTACGAGGCGACGCGCCACGCGCGCACCTCGCGCCTGCAGCTCACCTCGCGCCAGAACACCTGGGGCAAGGACACCGGAGTCGACCCGACTTGGGTCTACGGCTACGACGTCTGGCGCGCGCCGATTGCCGAGGCAGGCGCGCGCGTCTCCTGACCCGGCTCTTGCGGTCGAAGACGAGGCTACCGCGGCACGCGGCGGCGCCGGATGGGCTCGGAGTCGTCGGGATCGGCGGCCGCCGGCGGTGGTGCAACCGAGCCGGGTGCCGGAGCGGCCGGCGGCGGACGCTGGGCCGTGGCGCGCGGCTGCGAGCAGTCCGTCAGCCACACGTCGAAGACGGGATGCTCCACCGCATTGAGGCCGGGGCTGTCGGCGAACATCCAGCCCGAGAAGATCTTCTTCTGCTTGCCGTCGAGCTGGATCTCCTCGACCTCCACGAACGTGGTGGTCTTGGGCGGCTCGGTCGGCGCGCGCGAGTAGCACGCGCGCGGCGTCACCTTGAGGGCGCCGAAGGTGGCGGTCTGGTTGAGCGGCACCTCGAGGCGGGAGATCTTGGCCGTCACCTTGTCGAGAGCCGCAAATACGGCGACCGAGTTCTCGATCCGCTGGGCCGAGGCTGGAATAGCCGAGAGGACCAGCGCGCAGGCCCCGAGCACCAACCCGCGCCCCGATAGCCAAGGGCCCGATTGCACGCGCTGATGCCGAGTGTGCGCCATTGGCGAAGCCGGTTTGCTCTCAGCGATGTCCCGCGAATCCCGGATAGGAGGTGGGTCGAGAAACGTGGCGCCAGCGTGACAGCAAGGGAGCCTCAGCTCGGCTGCCAGGGCTTGTAGTCGCCGGTTGCGGGGGGGCGCCGGCCCTTGCCGAGGATGCTCCCCGGCGGGCGGTAGGCCTCGGGCGTGCCGGTCATGTTCATGCGATGCGGCTTCTCCCAGGGGCGGGGCTTGTAGTCCTCCTCGGTCGGCGGTGTGTCGACCGTGAAGTGCATCCAGCCGTGCCATTCGGGCGGTATCTGCGAAGCCTCGGCGAGGTCCTTGTAGATCACCCAGCGCCGCGGCACGCCGAGGGGGCCGATGCCCCGGCTCTGGACGTAGTAGCGGTTGCCCTGGGCATCTGTTCCGACCAGCTTGCCGCGGAACGCCGTGTAGAGTCGGTTCGACCAGGTGTTGCCGCCCCACCAGCTGAAGATCTCGCTGAAGATGCCCATGTGCGTCCGGCTGTTGGCGTGTCCAGTCGTGGGCTTATGGCACCCTCGCAGGCGCCCTGTCCATGGCAAGTCCGGCGCGGCAGAACTGCCACAGCCAGCCGGGGCTGAATCGGCATAGTGTTGGCGGCCTGGGGATATGCTGGGCATGTCCCGGGTATGCTGGTTCCGCGCGCAGGCAGCGGATGGGGCGCAAAACCCCGCAACGCCGCGCGATATCGGGCCATCGATCCACAGCCCCCGACAGCGCAAGCTCCTACCTACTACATTTAGTATGGGTGCCATCTACCACCCACCAGGGTTCGTAGCGTCCGATGGACGGCCGCCTCCGAATCGTCATAGTTTGATCATCACGGGCGCCGGCTGATCGGCTGGACCGCCCTTCAGTCAAAAATGAGCCGCAGGGGATTTTTCGGGCGGCCAGAGTCTTGAAGCGAGGCGGGAAGAAGAGCCCGCAGCGCCCTGTTCCACGCGTCTGTGGCGTCATCAAAAGACACACCCGGCGCGGCCAGTTCTGCATGCGCGCCCGAAACTCCAAGCGGGGGCAAGACCCATGCAGATCAAGCGGCGGTTCACGACGGCAGGAAAGTCGCCTTACGAGAAGATCCCGTTCCGCCGCGCCACGTCGGAAATCAAGAACCCGGACGGCTCCGTCGTTTTCAAGCTCGAGGGCTTCGCCGTGCCCGAGCATTGGAGCCAGGTTGCCGCCGACATCCTCGCCCAGAAGTATTTCCGCAAGGCCGGGGTCCCCGCGCGCCTCAAGCGCGTGGAGGAGACGCAGGTGCCCTCGTGGTTGTGGCGCTCGGTTGCCGATGCGCGCGCGCTCGCCGAGCGTCCCGAGGGCGACCGCTACGTCGGCGAGGCCGACGCCCGCCAGGTGTTCGACCGGCTCGCCGGTACCTGGACCTACTGGGGCTGGAAGGGCCGCTACTTCTCGAGCGAGGACGACGCCCGCGCCTTCTTCGACGAGCACCGCTACATGCTCGCCATGCAGTACGGCGCCCCCAACAGCCCGCAGTGGTTCAACACCGGGCTGCACTGGGCCTACGGCATCGACGGTCCGAGCCAGGGCCACTACTACGTCGATCACGAGACCGGCGTGCTGACGGCCTCGACCTCGGCCTACGAGCACCCGCAGCCGCACGCCTGCTTCATCCAGTCGATCGAGGACGACTTGGTCGGCGAAAGCGGGATCATGGACCTGTGGGTGCGCGAGGCGCGCCTCTTCAAGTACGGCTCCGGCACCGGCTCCAACTTCTCCAAGCTGCGCTCCGAGAACGAGAAGCTCTCGGGCGGCGGCAAGTCCTCTGGCCTCATGAGCTTCCTCAAGATCGGCGACCGCGCGGCCGGCGCTATCAAGTCGGGCGGCACCACGCGCCGCGCCGCCAAGATGGTGGTGGTCGACATCGACCATCCCGACATCGAGGCCTACATCGAGTGGAAGGTGAAGGAGGAGCAGAAGGTCGCCGCCCTCGTCACCGGCTCCAAGATCTGCCAGCGGCGGCTCAAGGCCATCATGAAGGCCTGCGTCAACTGCGAGGCCGATGGCGACGACTGCTTCGATCCCGCCAAGAACCCCGCGCTCAAGCGCGCCATCAAGGAAGCACGGCGCGACCTCGTGCCCGACAACTACGCCCGCCGCGTCATCCAGTTCGCGCGCCAGGGCTACAAGGAGATCGAGTTCGCCACCTACGACACCGACTGGGACAGCGAGGCCTACCTCACCGTCTCGGGCCAGAACTCCAACAACTCGGTGCGCGTGACGGACGAGTTCCTGCAGGCGGTGGAGGCCGATGGCGAGTGGGCGCTGACGGCGCGGCTCGGCGGCCGCACGGTCAAGACGCTCAAGGCCCGCGACCTGTGGGAGCGGGTGGGCCACGCGGCCTGGGCCTCGGCCGATCCCGGCATTCAGTTCCACACCACCATCAACGACTGGCACACCTGCCCGAAGTCCGGGCCGATCCGCGCGTCGAACCCGTGCTCGGAGTACATGTTCCTCGACGACACCGCCTGCAACCTCGCCTCGCTCAACCTGATGCTGTTCAGGCACACCCGCGCCGAAGGCGCACAAGCGAGCGAAGCTCGCTCTGGCCCTGCCGGGCCGGGGGACAAGCGCTTCGACGTTGCCGCCTTCGAGCACGCCTGCCGCCTGTGGACGATTGCGCTCGAGATCTCGGTGCTGATGGCGCAGTTCCCGTCCAAGAAGATCGCGGAGCTTTCGTACCGCTACCGCACGCTGGGGCTGGGCTTTGCCAACATCGGCGGTCTGCTGATGGCGTCGGGCATCCCCTATGACAGCCGCGAGGGTCGCGCCATCTGCGGCGCCATCTCGGCGATCATGACGGGCGTCGCCTATGCCACCTCCGCCGAGATGGCCAAGGAGCTGGGACCCTTCCCCGGCTTCGAGCCCAATCGTGCCGATATGCTGCGCGTGATCCGCAACCACCGCCGCGCCGCCTATGGCCACCAGGACGGCTACGAGAAGCTCGCCACCTCCCCGGTGCCGCTCGACACGGCCGCCTGCACCGACGACGCGCTGGTGGAAGCGGCCAAGCGCGCCTGGGATCAGGCGATCGCGCTCGGCCAGGAGCATGGCTACCGCAACGCCCAGTCGACCGTGATCGCGCCCACCGGCACCATCGGCCTCGTCATGGACTGCGACACCACCGGCATCGAGCCCGACTTTGCGCTTGTGAAGTTCAAGAAGCTCGCCGGCGGCGGCTACTTCAAGATCATCAACCAGGCCGTCCCGGAGGCCTTGCGCACGCTTGGCTACGGCGAGGCCGAGATTGCGGAGATCGAAGCCTATGCCGTCGGCCACGGCACGCTGGCCCAGGCCCCTGCCATCAACCACTCGACGCTCAAGGCCAGGGGCTTCACCGACGAGGTGCTGCGCAAGCTCGACGGTGCCCTCAAGACGGCCTTCGACATCAAGTTCGCCTTCAACCGCTGGACGCTCGGCGAGCCGTTCCTGACGGGCACCCTCGGGATCGCGGCAGAGAAGCTGATGGACCCTGCATTCGACCTGCTCGTCCACCTCGGCTTCTCCAAGAAGGACATCGAGGCCGCCAACGAGCACGTGTGCGGGGCCATGACGCTCGAAGGCGCGCCGCATCTGGCCGACGAGCACCTGCCGGTGTTCGACTGCGCCAGCCCCTGCGGGCGCAAGGGCAAGCGGTCCCTGTCGGCGGAGAGCCACATCCGCATGATGGCGTCGAGCCAGCCGTTCATCTCGGGCGCCATCTCCAAGACCATCAACATGCCCAACGACGCGAGCGTGGAGGACTGCAAGGCCTCCTACATGCTGTCCTGGCGCCTGGCGCTCAAGGCCAACGCGCTCTACCGCGACGGCTCCAAGCTGTCCCAGCCGCTCAACGCGCAGCTGCTGGCCGATGACGCCGACGAGGCCGAGGACATCGCCGAGCAGCTCGCCGCGGACAAGCCGATGGCGGCACGCGCGGCGGTGGCGGCGGAGCGGATCGTGGAACGCATTGTCGAACGGGTGCGCCAGCGCGAGAAGCTGCCCAACCGGCGCAAGAGCTACACGCAGAAGGCGACCGTCGGCGGCCACAAGGTCTACCTGCACACGGGCGAGTACGAGGACGGGAGGCTCGGCGAGATCTTCATCGACATGCACAAGGAAGGCGCCGCCTTCCGCTCGTTGATGAACAATTTCGCCATCGCCATCTCGCTCGGCCTGCAGTACGGCGTGCCGCTCGAGGAGTACGTCGACGCCTTCACCTTCACGCGCTTCGAGCCGGCGGGGCTGGTGCAGGGCAACGACACCATCAAGAACGCCACCTCGATCCTCGACTACATCTTCCGCGAGCTGGCGGTGTCCTATCTCGGCCGCAACGACCTTGCCCACGTCGACCTGAGCGAGGTTGCCAACACCGGGCTCGGCTCCTCGGAAGAGGAGCTGGAGGAGGACCAGGCGCCGCCGCCGGCCGCCAAGTACCTTTCGCGCGGTCTGCTGCGCGGGCAGGAGGGACGCGTGCTGGCGCTGCGCTCCACCACCAGTGCGGTTGCCATGGCCGCGACCCAGGACGATCCGGCAAGTCCCGTCGCATCGCTGCAGGCGAGCTTGCGCCAGGAAGTGGCGACGACCTTCGTCAGGCCCGAAGTGGCCCGCATGGAGACGGCGATGGCCGAGCTGGCAGCCGTGCAGCAAGGCGTGGCGGAGGTCATCGCCGCCAGGCCGGTCAAGGCGAAGAAGGAGGCCAACGTCGCCGAGCTGGCGCGGCAGCTCGCCGAGCAGCTCGACCAGCGCGCCAAGGCCCGTTTCGCCAAGGAGAACCTGGAGCTCAACCGGGCCGCGGAGGCGCGCGTCAAGGGCTACGAGGGCGAGAGCTGCCGCGAGTGCGGCAACTTCACCCTGGTCCGCAACGGCACCTGCCTCAAGTGCGACACCTGCGGCGGCACCAGCGGCTGCAGCTGAGCGACCACCACCGCAGAAGTCGCCTCGTTCCATCCCGGCTCCGTGACGCACGCCAGCGTCACGGAGTTCGTCCCACCGCGGGTCTACGGTTTTCCGGGAAGATGCTCGCGAAGGGCCTTTGCCACGTCTTCCTCCCAGTATCGGAGGTGGCCTCCAGCAGGCATCCGGATGTTCTCAGGGAAATCTGGCGTCGGGCCGCTGATTGTCGTTCCGACGGGATCGTCCGCTCGATAGATGTTCAACCATTTTACGCGCTTGTCCGCTGCCAAGTCCTTCAGGCCCGTCTCGGAGAACGCGCCGTAGTCCCTGGGGAAGTAGTGCTGGTAGATGTGCGTGATGGGCGATCCGAACGTGAGGATGGTCATGCTCGCCACGAGCTCGCTGAGCGGTTTGCGGTGTTCGGTCAGCTGCTTACTCCAGATTCCGTGCATCAGCGCATCCACGGTGATCACAGTGCCCTGGCTGTGGGCGATGATGAGCAGATGTGGGCGGTCTCCGTCCCGGATCAGCTTGTCGAGGGTCTCGTAGAACCTGCTGCTGATGCTGCGGCGGATCGGATAGGATCGCTTGGGGTCTACGAAGTGGTTCACCACGTCCATGGCGATATCGAGACCCAGGCGCAATTCTTTGCCGAACAGCACCACCAACAGCACAAGGGCGACAAACAGTGCCGGTGGGATCAGTTGGTAGGGCACAAACTCGTACTGTTTCGGAAAGAGGTTCAGCAGGAAGTCCTTGCCGAGGAAGATGAGAATGAAGAGCGAGGTCGCGCCGATCACGGTGAATTGGAAGAACTCTGACACGATCAATCGCGAGTAAGCGGCTTCCGCGTTCATCTTGTCGCGAACGGAGCTGCCTGCCGCGGAAGGCCGCTGGCGCACCTTTCGCAGTGTGAGCGCCACCACCGCGCCGATGGCGACCACCACGACCCAAACTCCGAAGGCCAGCTCGTACCAATATATCTTGAACTTCTCGAGCCCCCAAAGCTGGATGAGCCGCGTGAAGAAGTCGATCGTCTCCAGCAGCATTGCCGTGGCGATGATGAACAGGATGGAGATCGTGACCACCAGGAACATGGCCCGGGCTCTCTCGTGGCTGCCAACGGCCCAGGTGGCAAAGGCCAGCACGATGTAGATCAGCACCAGCGCGGCGCTGATGAAGAATGCGACGTCGCCGGCGAACTCGTTGAGCGCGATATAGCGGCCGATGCCAGTAAGCTTCACCTCGTTGGGACAGGCTCCGGGTCTAGGCGTGCCCTCCTCGATCGGCGTGTTGGCAACGATCACGTCGCACACGGCTTTGCCGACATCCAGGCGTCCGTTGCCGATATCGCGAAAAATGCCGACCAGACCCCAGTTCTCCCCCTTGTGGGTAGTGACGCAGCCGTTGAACCAATCGGTGACCGGCTGCAAGGCGAATGCGCCCGACAGCAGGACGCAGATCGTGAACGCGAGCGTGAAGTCCCAGGGCTGCGGCCGGATGCGGTGCGGCTGGCGAAGAATAAGCCACGCGGTTGCGGAGAGGCCTGCAAGCACGCCGGCTGCCACCAGCCACAGGAACAGCGTACGATCGGTCGTGAGAAAGTCTCCGGACAGCGGATCCACGCCCCTTACCTTGATCCACAGTGCCATGGGCACGGCCAGGGCGAGTGCCACAAGGTGCAACGGCAGTACGACCCATCGCACCAGGGCGAAGGGAATCGTCGGAAGGATCCTGGTGAACTTGCTCGTGGCCTCGAGCGTCCGGCTGTTGACGTAGACCGCGCCGTAGAGGTTGATGCACAGGGCCATCAGCATGTCGGTAACGGTGCCGCGCACCAGCGAAAGGTCGCCCCAGAAAACCTCGGCGACCCTGGCTTGCCCGCCGGCGAATCTCCACGTTTGCATGGGCGGCGGAACCTCATCGGGCTTGGGCGACGGGCCAGGCTCCTCGACGCGCTGAAAATCCTTCTTCACGAGTTGAACGGCGTCGCAGACGTTCTTCCTCGTGTCACCGGGTTCGGGCGTGCCGATTCCATGCACGATCGCAATCGCCCAATCCTTGTTTTCCCTGGTGGAAATGCCCTCTGCCATACTGCCCCCAAGAAAATCAGATCAAACTATACGTCTGGGATACTACGCGGGAGACTGCGGGCGGCAAAGCAGCTCCGCCGATGTTCCGAGGTAGAACGCACGCGGCGTCGGCAGGCTTGCCGGCTCGTCGCTCGCCGATCCCCGAAAGGTCCCATTGACTCTGACACGCATGACACTTATGTGATGGCGCCAACCGGGGGCGGCCCAGCTCCAGGTGCAGCGGCACAGTCGGTCGCGTAACGAATTCGCAAAGTTTCGGATCTCTCAAAAGGGGGCAGGTCATGGAACTCTCGGATTACGAGCTCGTGCGCTATCCCTCCGGTCAACTCGTCCTCATCAAGAGCGGCACCAACGCCCAGGGGCTTCCGGCCTCGGGTCCCAAGGACGTCATCGGCTCGTTCACCGACGAGGCCGAGGCCCGGAGCGCGCTGGCGCGCCTGGTAGCTCCCGTGCAGGCGAGCCCGGCATCGGCGCTCGTAGCCCTGCGCCGTTGAAAACGGCATAGGCCGTTAGCACGCATCCCCGAATCGGTATTTGTTGCGCGCTGAGTGCGGCAGGCGATGTCCTGCATCCTGCGCGCACAAGTGAGCGAATTCGGGGGACGCCATGCCTGCGAGCGCCGAGCCGCTGCATCCGAGCCTGCACCTCATCGAGGACCATCTCGACGCGGCGCTCGCCATGGGCGAGGACCTGCTGACCGAGAAAGTGGCGCTGCTCCAGCCGACCCAGCCGCTGACGATGGCGCGGCTGGTGCGGCAGAACCGCGAACTCGCCGAGTTCCTCGTCACCGTGCGCACGTTGGAGCTGAGCTTGATCACGCGGCTGCTGCAGGCGCGCCGGCACGCCGAGGAGCTGCGGCGCCGCGAGCTGCGGCTCAAGCCGCTGATCGCGCTCTTCGTTGCGGGCACCGCGCCGCTCGTCGATGCCGCGGCGGAGCTCGGCGACACCACCACGCGCGACTTCGAGACCGGCGACACGGCCTCCGCCTTCCTGCGCAGCCGGGGCCTGATCGCGCCCGACGCTGCGGGCCTCGAGCGTCTCTCCCAGCTCGCCGTCGGCGAGGACTACCTGGTGGCCGAGCGCATCCGTCTCGGCACGCTGCTGGATCTCGTCGCCACCTTCCTCGACACGCTCGACGTGCTCTACGACCTTCCCGGCGAGCGCGCCGCGGGCAGCCTACCCGCCGCAGTCGGGAGCGTGGTGCCCGCGGAATCGGGCCGCGCGACTTGAGGCTCAGATGAGATCGTCGAGATTGCGGGCCGCATGCACGACACGCACGATCTCGACGCCGTCGCCGACGATCCGGTAGAGGATGAGATAGCTGCCGTAGGGGAAGTAGCGCAGATCGCTGCGCAACCCAGGGCGCGCGCGTCCCATCATCGGGTGGCGGCCGAGAGCTTCGAGTTTTGATGTCAGCAGCTCGATGAAGCGACGGGCATTTTCCGGACTATCGTCGGCGATGTAGTCGCCAATCTCCTCCAGATCGGCTTCTGCCCGCGGCGATAGCTGGTAGCTCATGCGACCTTGCGCGATCGCTTCTTGCCGTTCTTCGCCTTTTCGAGCGCGGCGTACTTGGCGCGCAAGCGCTCCATGACCGCAGGACCATCCACAGCCCGCCCGCTGGCGATGCCCTCGTCCCACAACCGGGCGATGCGCTCACCTTCGAGGCGGCGCATCTCCTCCTTCAGCTCCCACTCGCGCAGGGCCGTGCGGATCACCTCGCTGGTCGAGGCGTAGTCGCCGCGGTCGATCGCAGCCTTGATCTTGGCGTGCTGCTCGCGTGTGATGGCGACGGAGATTTTGTCGATCTTGCTCATGGTATGACTGAGTAGCATGAAGTGCGACCAGATGCCAGCGGGCGAACGGAGGGATGGCGCCCATGAAGCTCTACGTGACGATGACCTCGCCCTATGCGCGGCTGGCGCGCATCGTGGTGCACGAGAAGGGCTTGGCGGGGCGCGTCGAGATCGTGGCCGCCAGGACGCGCGCGCCCGGCAGCCCCTACTACGCCGTCAACCCATCGGGACGCGTGCCCTACCTCGTCACCGGCGACGGCGTGGGCCTCGAGGACAGCCAGGTCGTCTGCGCCTATCTCGACGGTCTCGACGCGAGCCCGCGCTTTCATCCGGCCTCCGACCCGGATTGGTCGCATCGCCGGCTCGAAGCCTACGGCCGCAGCCTTCTCGACGGCATCGCCGTGTGGGCGCGCGAGAAGTCCCGGCCGGAGAGCGAGCGCTCGCCGACCACCCTGGCGCACGAGGGGGCGCGCGCCCCGCGCATCGCGGATTTCTTCGAGGCCCAGGTGGCCCATCCGCTGATGCAGGGCCCGCTCAACATGGCGCAGCTGGTGCTCGCCGTGGCGGTGGACACCGCACGCCTGCGCGGCATGGGCGACCTCACCGAGGGCCGGCCGAAGCTCTCGGCATGGGCGGCCCGCATGTCGGAGCTGCCCTCGATGCGGGCCACGGCGCCGCCGAAGTAGACAGCGGCTACTCCGCCGCTTCCATCATAGCGGGCTCGACCTTCGCCGCGCAGAACCGGAGCGAAGCGGAGCCCCGGACAGCGTAGCTGATCCGGGGTCCAGCCTCACTCCGCCGCTTCCATCATCACCACGCGCTCGACCTTCGCCGCGCAGAATTTGAACTCGGGGATCTTGCCCATCGGGTCGAGCTGCGGGTTGGTCAGCAGGTTGGCGGCGGCTTCCGCGAAGCAGAACGGGATGAACACCATCCCCTCCGCCACGTCGCGGTCGGCGCGGGCCTTGATCACGACCTCGCCTCGCCGCGTCGACACCTTGACGAAGCCGCCGGGTGGAACGCCGAGTTTGTCCATCTCGCGCGGGTTGAGGCCGGCGATCGCCTCGGGCTCGAGCGAATCCAGGTTGGAGGCGCGCCTGGTCATCGAGCCCGTGTGCCAGTGCTCGAGCAGGCGCCCGGTCGTCAGCACGAGCGGATACTCGGCGTCGGGCAGCTCGTCGGGGGGCACGAGGTCGGCCGGCACGATCTTGGCGCGGCCCGACTTGGTGGGGAACGAGTTGGCGAAGATGATCTCGTTGCCGGGCTTGTCGGGTGCGTCGCAGGGGTAGGTGACGGCATCCTCGCGCACGAGCCGCTCCCAGGTGATGTTGTTGAGCGACGGCATCATCTGCGCCATCTCGCCGAACACCTCGGACGCGTCCTTGTAGGCCCAATTCAGGCCGACGCGCTGGGCGATCTCCTGGATCAGCATCCAGTCCTGTCGCGCCCCACCCGGCGGGGAGATCACGGGTCGCGCGATCTGCACCTGGCGGTTGGTGTTGGTGAAGGTGCCCCACTTCTCGGCGTGCGCCGAGGCCGGGAGGATCACGTCGGCGTGCCAGGCGGTCTCGGTGAGGAAGAGGTCCTGCACCACGAGATGCTCCAGGTGCGCCAGCGCCTCGCGCGCATGGCTGACGTCAGGGTCCGACATCGCGGGGTTCTCCCCCATGATGTACATGCCCTTGATCACGTCGTCGTGGATCGCATGCATGATCTCGACCACGGTGAGACCCTTCTTGGGGTCGAGCTTGGTGCCCCAGAACTCCTCGTAGCCGCCGCGGATGGAGGCGTCCTCCACCGACTTGTAGTCGGGGAACACCATCGGGATGAGGCCCGCGTCGGAGGCGCCCTGCACATTGTTCTGCCCGCGCAGGGGGTGCAGGCCGGTACCGGGGCGGCCGACCTGACCGGTCACGAGGGCGAGCGCGATCAGGCAGCGCGCGTTGTCGGTGCCGTGCGTGTGCTGCGAGATGCCCATGCCCCAGAAGATGAGGGAGCGCTCGGAGCGGGCATAGAGGCGCGCGACCTCGCGGATGGTGGCGGCAGGGATGCCGCAGACGGGCTCCATCTTCTCCGGCGTGAAGTCGGCGACTTTGGCCTTGAGCGCCTCGAAGCCCTCGGTGTGCGCCTGCACGTACTGGATGTCGACCATGCCCTCGGCGACGATGACGTTGAGCATGGCATTGAGCAGCGCCACGTCGCGTCCTGGCTTGAACTGCAGGATGTGGCTGGCGTAGCGGGAGATGCCCTGGCTCTGACCGCGCGGGTCGGCAACGATCAGCTTGGCGCCGCGCTTGGCCGCGTTCTTGAGGAATGTGGCGGCGACGGGATGGTTCTCGGCGGGGCGCGCGCCGATGACGATGATGCAGTCGGAGTCCTTGGCCGCCGTGAACGGGGCCGTCACGGCGCCCGAGTTGAGACCCTCCATCAGCGCGGCGACCGAGGACGCGTGGCAGAGCCTGGTGCAGTGGTCGACGTTGTTGGTGCCGAAGCCCTGGCGGATCAGCTTCTGGAAGAGGTAGGCCTCCTCGTTGGAGCCCTTGGCCGAGCCGAAGCCGGCAATCGCCTTGCCGCCGTCGCGGGCGTGGATCGCCTTGAGGCCGGAGGCCGCCTTGCCGAGCGCCTCCTCCCAGGTCGCCTCGCGGAAGTATTTGTCGATCTCGCTGCGGCGGATCTGCATGCTGCCGCTCTTGGGTACCCCATCGCGCCGGATCAGCGGCTTGGTCAGGCGGTCGGGGTGATGGATGTAGTCGAAGCCGAAGCGGCCCTTGACGCACAGCCGGCTGTTGTTGGCGGGCCCGTCGCGGCCGTCGACGTAGAGGATCTTCTCGTCCTTGACGTGCACCGTGGTCTGGCAGCCCACCCCACAGTAGGGGCAGAGTGTGTCGACGGACTTGGTCTCGAAGTTGACGCGCCGCCCCGCGATGTCGAGCAGGCTCTTCTCCATCAGCGCGCCGGTCGGGCATACCTGCACGCACTCGCCGCAGGCGACGCAGGTCGATTGCCCCATGCCCGCATCGAAGTCGAACACCACCTTGGCGCCGTGGCCGCGGTAGGCCATGCCGATGACGTCGTTGGCCTGCACCTCGCGGCAGGCGCGCACGCACAGCCCGCAGTTGATGCAGGCGTCGAGGTTGACGGCGATGGCCGAGTGCGTGGTGTCGGCGATGGGCTTGGCATCGCGCGGGAAGCGGCTGGTGGGCGTGACGCCCATGGCGTCGACCCAGTTCCAGAAGCTCGACTTGGGATCGTGGCTCGCCTCGCGCTGCGGCTGGTCGGCCATCAGCAGCTCGAACACCATCTGTCGCGACTTCTTGGCGCGCTCGCTCGCCGTCTTCACCTTCATGCCGGCGGCGGCCTTCCTCTGGCATGAGGCGGCCAGCACGCGCTCGCCCTCGACCTCCACCATGCAGGCGCGGCAGTTGCCGTCGGCGCGATAGCCGGGTGCCGGATGCCAGCACAGGTGCGGGATCTTGGTGCCGTGCCGCTGGGCGACCTGCCAGATGGTCTCGCCGGCGTCGGCCTCGACCTCGCGTCCGTCGAGGGTGAAGGTGATCTTCTGGGTCATTGCCTGTCTTGCCGCCCGGTCGGTTCTCAGTGCTTGTGGCTGCCGCGGTAGCCGCGCAGCTCGGTATATCGCGCGCGCTGCCCGGGCGTCAGCAGAGGGGTCACCTCGAGGTGTGCGTTGAGATGGGAGAGCCTCACCTCACCGAGCAGCCGATTGGCCTCCGCGACGCGGGCGGCGATGATTGCGGGATCGGCCCCCTCGGAGCGAAATGCTGCATCGATCGCGCGCTCCGCCTCCACATACTTGCGACCGAGATCGGCCGCCCTGGCCTTCATGCGTTGAAGGGCAAGCTCCACCTCGCGGCGCTGGCTGGCCGTCAGCCCCAGCTCCTTCTCGAGCTCGAGCAGATGCATGGGGCCCGGATAGCCGTTGAGCTCCGCCGCCTTGGCGAGGCCCATCCCGCGCCCCTCCAGGAAGCCGTTGAGCTCCTCGGGCGACAGGCTCGTCACTGCGCGCACCTGCTGTCCTGCGTAGGGCTGCGCGGGATGGTGCGCGTGATGCTGGGCCAGGACCACGCCGCCCGCCAGCGCCACGATGGAGAACGCGATTGCCCAGAGGCCCACGGTGCTGGAGTGACCCGGCCCGGATCGGTCGCTCATCGCTATTCCCCTCGGTTCTTCAGTTCGATCTCGACGAAAGCATACTCGAAGTCGTTGGCGTTGATCACGTTATGGTGCACGCCTGCCTTGCGGAAATAGGAGACCCCCTGCTTCAGGTCGGCGAAGCTTTCCTCGCCCGTGGGCGACACGAGCTTGAGCCGCCCGTTTCCGCCCGGCACCACCACGTAGTCCATCTGGTGGACGTGCTCGCCGGTCTCAGCGCCCGGGGCGAATCGCCATTCGGTGACCCGCACACGCTCGTTGTCGACCTGCACTGTTGGCACGGCTTTCGGATGCGAGGTCACCGCAGATCCTCCGGGAAGTACTTGAGCACGCAGCGCACCGGGTTGGGGGCGGCCTGGCCCAGGCCGCAGATCGAGGCGTCCGCCATAACCTGCGAGAGGTCCCCCAACAGGTCAGGGTTCCAGTCCCCCGCGCTCATGAGCTTGACGGCCTTCTCGGTGCCGTTGCGGCAGGGGGTACACTGGCCGCAGCTCTCGTCCTCGAAGAAGCGCATCAGGTTGAGGGCCACGGCCTTCATGTCGTCCTTGTCGGAGAGGATCACCACGGCGTGGCTGCCCACGAAGCAGCCGTGCTTCTCGAGCTGGCCGAAGTCGAGGGGGATGTCGGCCATGTAGGCCGGCAGGATGCCGCCCGAGGCGCCGCCCGGCAGGTAGCCCTTGAAGTGGTGGCCGTCGGCCATGCCGCCGGCGAGCTCGATCAGGTCGCGGCACGTGGAGCCGGCGGCGGTCAGCACGACGCCCGGCTTCTTGACGCGCCCCGACACCGAGTAGGAGCGCAGGCCCTTGGCGCCGTTCCTGCCCTGGCCCGCGAACCAGGCCGCGCCCTTCTCCAGGATCGCAGGCACCCAGTAGAGCGTCTCGATGTTGTTGACGAGCGTCGGCCGGCCGAAGATGCCGACCTGGGCCACATACGGCGGGCGATGGCGCGGATAGCCGCGCTTGCCCTCGATCGACTCGATCATGGCGCTCTCCTCGCCGCAGATGTAGGCGCCGGCGCCGCGGCGGACGTGGACCCGGGTGTGCTTGGAGAGGCCCGCCGCCTCGAGCCTGGGGAGCTCGGCCGCGAGGATCTTCAGCACGGCCGGATACTCGTCGCGCATATAGATGAAGACCTGCTCGGCCTCCACGGCCCAGGCCGCGATCAGCATGCCCTCCAGGAACTTGTGCGGCTCGCTCTCGAGGTAGATGCGGTCCTTGAAGGTGCCGGGCTCGCCCTCGTCGCCGTTGACGGCCATCAGCCGCGGCCCCTTCTCGGCGCGCACCAGGCCCCATTTGCGCCCCGTCGGAAAGCCCGCGCCGCCGAGACCGCGCAGGCCTCCGTCAGAGAGCGTTGCGATCACGTCTTCTGCTTTGCGCGTGCCGGAGAGGCAGGAGCGCAACATGGCGTAGCCACCGGCCTTCACATAGGCGTCGTAATTCTGAAAGGGCGGCATGTGCGGGTGCACGTCCCGGCGCCGGGCGAGCTCCTCGAGCTTCGCCGGCGTGGCATGGTCAACGTGATGATGTCCGACCTCGGCCGCAGGCGCCGTGTGGCAGGAGCCGATGCAGGGCGCCCGCACGACCCTGGCTCCAGGAAGGCCTACACGCTGCAGGTCGCTCAACAGCTGATCGGCACCGGCCAGCATGCAGCTCAGGCTGTCGCAAACACGGATCGTCACGGCTGGCGGGCGCGGCTCGCCGTCGGCCACCACGTCGAAATGGGCATAGAAGGTTGCGACCTCGTAGACCTCCGCCATCGGGATCCTGAGGGCCTCGGCGAGCGCTTGCATGTGACCCTCGGGCAGGCAGCCCTCCTTGTCCTGAATGACGTGGAGATACTCGATCAGCAGCGCTCGCTCGTAGGGCCCGTCTCCGAGCAGCGCCTTGACGGCCGCGACCTCGTCCTGGCGCAGCACGCGTCCGCGCGGAAACGGTGCGGCCTTGCGCCGCCCGGAGCCCGGGTGCACCGAGCGGGCGTCGGTCCGCCCGCTCGTTGTGTGGTTCGCTCCTGCGACGTCGTTCATTCCCAGCTTCCGCCTCAGTCTATGTGCTTGCGAAGTGCCGCAGTCGTTGGCATACCATATACCTGAATGCCGATGTCGGGTCGAGCGCGGCACAGATAGAGGTGATGGGGCCATCGGCATGCGACAAGGCGACCGACCTCGCTGTCAACTCTCGGCAGCACGATGATCTTGCAGCGCGCGACGGCTGTGCACCATAGTGCGCGGGCGCGCAACCGCTGAGGCATGCGGCTAACCCGTCGCAGCGCAGACAAATCCGGGCCGGGTGATGCAGCGGGCCCCAAAGGGGTGAGGAGCGAGGAAGCACTAGATGGTCGTACTTTCGAGCCTGGGGGACCAGTGGCTGCTGTGGATGGATGCAGTGTTCGGGGACCATGCGGGCACAGCGCTCGCAGTTCTCCGGATCATCGGCATCAACATCGTTCTATCCGGCGACAACGCCGTCGTCATCGCGCTCGCCTGCCGTGCCCTGCCGAAACGCCAGAGGATGATCGGAATCTTTCTCGGCGCGGGCGCCGCGGTCGTGTTGCGCATCATTTTTACCGTGCTGGTGCAATACCTGCTGGACGTGCCGTGGCTGCAGCTTGCCGGCGGGCTGCTGCTGTTCTGGATCGCGATCAAGCTGTTGGTCTCGGAGGAAGCGAGCGAGGACAGCGTCTCGGCGGGCGCCTCGCTGTTCGAGGCGGTCAAGATCGTGGCCATTGCCGACATCGTCATGAGTCTCGACAACGTGCTGGCTATCGCAGGGGCTGCCAAGAGTGCGCCTCCTGACCTGCAAATCTGGCTGATCATCACCGGCCTGCTCATCAGCATTCCGCTGGTTGTATTCGGAGCAAGCCTGATCGTGGACCTGCTGTCGCGCTTTCCCATCCTGGTCTGGGTGGGAGCGGCGCTGCTGGGCTGGATTGCGGGCGAGCTGATGGTCAGCGACCGGGTCACCCTGCTGCAGATGCAGGAATGGAGCCCGGCCTTGGTGGCTCCCGCGGCCGACAGCTCGATCGGGATCAAGGCCAGCAAGATGGTGCTCTACTCGGCCGCCGTGGCGGGCGTGCTGATCGTGCTGCTGGCTGGCAGGCTGCTGCAGAAACCGCGGCATACCGAGAGCTCGCGCGGTCCTGCCGAATAGGTTCGATCCCAGGTGAAGTCTTGGCGTGCGCCCTCCCGTCTCGGGGGCGCACGCTCTCCTCGCGTCCTCAGTAGCCGAGCCAGGCCTCGAGCGGCCCCTTGGGCAGGGGCACGAGGAACCATTTCTCGAACATGAGGAACAGAGCGACGGGCACCGCGATCCCCACGCCCAAGGCTTTGAGCGGGTTCTCGCGACCGATCAAGATCATGAACGCGATGATGAAGAGGCCGGACGCCACGTAGATCCCGAGCCCAGGCACATTGATCGGCCCCACCGAGATGCCGCCGATCAGCGCCACATAGATGAGGCTCGGAACCAGCACAGCGAGGACGCGGCTGAAGGGACGTGCCGAAACGAAAATCTCGCCGGCCCCGCGCCCGAGTACCGCTGACGCCAGATTGACCAGGCTCGATATCCCCAGGATCACCGCGACATAGAAGGGAAAGTAGCCCGGCGCGGGCCCTTCACCCTCGCGCCAATTGAACCCGAGTCGCGTGCTGTCGAAGATCACGATGCCGCAGACCGCCAGGAGGATGATGGCGACCACGATGTCCATGCCCCGGTTCGTTGCGAGGGTAGGGCTGTCGTCGGCGTCGTTGTCTTGCATCTGCTCGATCTCGGGCGCTGGTCGTAAAACGGAAGGGGCCGGCATGGCCGGCCCCGGATCGCTCTCCTACTTGCCGGGCGCGAGGAAGCCCGCCTCCTTCATCAGGTCGTGATGCTGCTTGTCGGCCGCCTCGACCCACTTGGCGTACTGGTCGCCCGACATGAAGGTCTGGTTGAAGGCGCCCTGCTGCATGAACTGCTTCCAGTCGTCGGTCGCCATCACCTTCTTGAAGAGGTCGACGTAGAAGGCGGTCTGCTCGGGCTTCACGCCGGGGGCCATGAAGATGCCGCGCAGCATCTGGTACTGCGTGTCGACGCCGGCCTCCTTGCAGGTCGGGATGTCGGACCACGCCATGTTGGCCGTGACCTTGTCCTTGTAGGTGCTGCGCTGCGCGTCGAAGATGCAGAGCGGTCTCAGCGCGCCGGCCTTCCACTGCGAGACGGCCTCGATCGGGTTGTTGACGCTCGAGTTGACGTGCTTGCCGACGAGCTGCGTGGCGACCGTGCCGCCGCCGCCGTAGGGCACGTAGGTGAACTTCTTGGGCGCCGTGAGCTTCTCGAGCGCCACCGTGATGATCTGGTCCTCCTGCTTGGACCCCGTGCCGCCCATCTTGAAGCTCTTGTCGTCGCCGGCCTTGACGGCCTCGATGTACTCCTTGGCGGTCTTGTAGGGCGCGTCGGCGGGGACCCACAGGATGAACTGGTCCAGTGCCAGCATCGCTACCGGCGTCATGTCCTTCCAGCTGAAGGGCACGCCGGTCGCATAGGGCGTCGTGAACAGATTCGAAAGCGTGATGATGAGGGTGTGTGGGTCGCCGTTCGCCTTCTTGACCTCGAGGAAGCCTTCGGCACCGGCGCCGCCGCCCTTGTTGAGCGTGATCATCGGCTGCTTCATCAGGTTGTTCTTGGCGACCACGCCCTGGATGAAGCGCGCCATCTGGTCCGCGCCGCCGCCGGTCCCGGCGGGGATGATGAACTGCACGGGCTTGGTGGGCTCCCACGCCTGCGCATTGGCTTGTGACACGGGCGATACGGCCACGGCGGCTGCCGCCAGCAATGTCACGGCTGCGATGCCCCGACCGAGCCGGGGCCTTGTCTTTGCTTGCACCGTTGCTGTTTGCTGCATGGTTTTCTCCCTAGTTCTTTTGCGCTTGAGTGCGCCTTCTATCTCCCGCGATCGACTACGGCGGCACCCGCCGAAGCAGTCGCGGCTCGCTGCTTCTTGGGGCCCAGCTTCTCCATGAGCCAGCTGGCCAGCGGCCACAACAGCAAGATCATGCCCAGCGTCATGATCGTGCCGACCAGCCAGTTCGACCAGAAGATCGTGAGGCTGCCCTGCGAGCCCAGCATGGCCTGTCGGAACGACTCCTCGGCCTTGTCGCCGAGCACGATCGCCAGCACCAGCGGCGGCAGAGGGTAGCCGAGCTTCTGGAACACGTAGCCGATCACGCCGAAGCCCAGCATCATCCACACGTCGAACATGGAGTTGTGCACCGTGTAGGCGCCGACCGCGCAGATCACGAGAATGACCGGCGCGATGATCGAGAACGGCACCCGCAGGATGGCGGCAAACAGCGGCACGCACGTGAGCACCACGATCAGCCCGGCGATGTTGCCGAGGTACATCGAGGCGATCAGGCCCCACACGAAATCCTTCTGCTCGACGAACAGCATCGGGCCCGGCTGCAGGCCCCAGATCATCAAGCCGCCGAGCAGGACGGCGGCCGTCGGCGATCCCGGGATGCCGAGCGTGAGCATGGGGAGCAGGGCGCTGGTGCCGGCGGCGTGCGCTGCCGTCTCCGGCGCCACCACGCCTTCGATCTCGCCCTTGCCGAAGTTGTTGCCGTTCTTGGAGAACCGCTTGGCTAGGCCGTAGCTCATGAAGGACGCCGGCGTCGCGCCGCCGGGCGTGATTCCCATCCAGCAGCCGATGATGCAGCTGCGGATCGATGTCACCCAGAGGGATAGGAGCTTTTTCCAGGTCTGCAGCACCGCGTCGAGGCGGATCTTGGCGGTGTTGCCGGAGAACTTGAGCCCGGCCTCCATCGACAGCAGGATCTCGCCGATACCGAACAGGCCGATGACGGCGATCAGGAAATCGAATCCGACGAGAAGCTGCTCGTGGCCGAAGGTCATCCTCAGCGTGCCCGTCATCTTGTCGAGACCGACCGAGCCAAGCGCGAAGCCCAGGCACATGGACGCCAGCACCTTGAAGGGCGATCCCTTGCCCATGCCGACGAAGCTCGCAAACGTGAGGAAGAAGACAGAGAAGAACTCGGCCGGTCCGAACTGCAGCGCGAACTTGGCGATCAGCGGCGCCAGGAAGGTTATCAGAATCACTGCGAACAGCGCGCCGACGAAGGAGGAGGTGAAGGCGGCCGTCAGCGCCTCGTCGGCCTTGCCGCGCTGGGCCATGGGATGGCCGTCGAAGGTCGTGGCCACCGACCAGGGCTCGCCCGGTATATTGAAAAGGATCGAGGTGATGGCACCGCCGAACAGCGCTCCCCAGTAGATGCAGGAAAGCATGATGATTGCCGAGGTCGGCGGCATGGTGAAGGTGAGGGGCAGCAGGATCGCCACCCCGTTGGCGCCGCCCAGGCCGGGCAAGACGCCGATGATGACGCCCAGCAGAATGCCGATCATCATCAGGGCCAAGTTGTACCAGGACAAGGCGACTTTGAAGCCGCCGATAAGCGAGGCAATCTCTTCCACGATCAGCCTTCACCCTTCCGGTCGTTTCCCCGCGCGGCAGATCGGAAAATCTGCGGCCGTTGACCGGCCGGCTTCGCTCCGCGCATCCTCTGGTATGCCGGCATACCATGTGCCAATTGCAAGGCCAGTGCAATACGGCATTGCTTCCTCTGTGTGGCCGCCTTTGGTCGCAGCGACGGTTTCATCGCTGTCGATGGGGCTTCTTGTCCACAGGGTCGCTCCTCGA